>WNGR01000010.1_pt1 | contig 229069 bp, 202 predicted proteins | sample 5407581 | NCBI WGS metagenome assembly WNGR01 (sample SAMN13153383, study PRJNA577476) | soil metagenome | isolation source: 80 cm soil or saprolite under Garry oak tree replicate 2 | place: USA:California | collected 2016-06-15
ATCTGACAGGGTCATCCTGAGCGCAAGCGAAGGACCCCAGCAATGCCCAAGTCTCCCGTGCAGCCTCAAGCTTTTCAGCCCGCCATCGATTCTTCTTTTCCTCGCTCTCGCGGGATATACCTTCCTCGAAACCGTTCTAGACAAATCTTCCGAACTCTACTTCAACACCACATCGAAGTTAGCGCGACAGCGTATATCGGGCTGAAATTCCACGGTCGCCCACTTTTCGTCTTTCGATATGTAGATATACACCGGCTTCTTGGGAACTTCCGGCAGCTTTACGATCTTCACTTGCCCATTAGCACTCGTAAAGGTTTCCAGATCCAGTTTTTTCAAACCCATCATGCCGTAGTGAATACGCGTGCTGACCTTCGCGTTATACACCGGCTTTGAGTCTGTTCCTGTCACCGTGATCAACGCCGAGCAGGTCCCCATGTCAGCGGAAATCTCCGTAGGCGGCACCGCGGACGCGCCGCTCTGGGCAACGCCCATGCTGGGACAAAAGACACTCAGGTTAATCATAAGGAAGGCAGACAAAAATAGATTACGCATATCTTTTAGCCTAACCGCAGCTCACTTATCCCTGCACGCTTTTCAGTGCTGTTTGCAGGTTCTCCTCTGCGTCGGCCAGCAGTTCGATCAACTGCACATCCACGAAGCTATGATTGCTTTCCAGTCGCTCCCGCAGCGCCGTCGCAAGCTGATGAATCTTGTTCAACTGTCCCAGTGCTTTCTGCTTGCTGGAATTCGCATCCATGTGGCTGATGGCAAGCGTCCGTAGAACGTTATTCAGCTTCGACTGCCCATCCCACCCCAGGTCGCACCACAGCAATCCCATTCCCACCGTCACGCGAGACGAGCGCACCTCTGCCACGGCATTGATATGTACGCTGTTGATCACGAACTGTCCGCTGACGATCTCTCCCACCGGCGCAACGTTGACCGATTGCACATAGCAACCGCCAGCGCCCACATCGCGAAGTGTTCCCCAGATCGGTGTTGCAAACGATGCCGAGCGCAATGATACCGAGCCAGTGCAGGGATAGCGTTCGTTGCTGCGGCGGTCGCCGTCCGTCTCCTTTTTCAACTGATCGCGCCACGGACTTTTGCCTTTTTCCACGCAACAGAGTCCCGCCTGGTAGGTGCCGTCCCGGTTGGCTGCCGTCCATGACACTTTAAAACGGCACTTATCTCCGCCGCTCTGCAGACCAACAATATCGCCCGGGTTCAGCTCAGCCGTAATCCCCGTGATTCGCGCACCGCAGAGACTTATATCCAGCGTCATGCCTGCTTGATGAAACGGCTTGCCTTTCGCGTCAATCCCCAGTACTCGAACGTTTAACGCCGCGGGAAGTCGGGTCTCCCGCCTCTTTGGGAGCAGGGTTTGGCCGCTGAGTTTGCCCGCAACATCCATATACGCCTCGCTGTACATACTCACATTATTATGGCTATGAGCTTAAATTGTCGCAGCAATTTCGCCGTTCAGGTATGGGTCTTTTACTGTACATGGTTACTAATGGCACGACAGTTCCATTTCAGGTGGCGGCACCCGGCGGGATTTCGGGATGTTAGAATCGTCTTTTCGTCTCCCTACGAGCGTCTGCCGCGCATCCGTCGCGGCTTTTTGGCCGCCAGGGGATTCATCGAAAGTGACTCAGATGCCTACCGGAAACGATGTTCGACGCATGTTCCTGGACTTCTTCGTCCAGAAGGGGCACCGCCAGGTGCATAGCTCCTCGCTTGTCCCCGCCAACGACCCCACCCTGCTGTTCACCAACGCGGGAATGAACCAGTTCAAGGATGTCTTCCTCGGCGCTGAAAAGCGCGACTACACCCGTGCCACCACTTCGCAGAAGTGTGTCCGCGCCGGTGGCAAGCACAACGATCTCGAGAACGTCGGCTTCACCAACCGCCATCACACGTTCTTCGAAATGCTCGGCAACTTCAGCTTTGGCGACTATTTCAAGCAGGACGCCATCGCCTATGCCTGGGAACTGATCACCTCGCCCGCGTGGTTCCACATGTCGCCCGAGAAGCTCTACGTCACCATCTTCCAGGGAGAAAACGGCGTCCCTCGCGACAGCGAAGCCTACGATTTCTGGCTCCAGGTCGGCGTCAAGCCCGAGCGCATCTTCGAACTCGGCATGAAGGAAAACTTCTGGCAGATGGGCGACACCGGCCCCTGCGGCCCCTGTTCGGAGATTCACTACGACATGGGCATCGCCTCCAGCGACAAAAAGCTGTCCGAGTGCGCCGCCGGAGAATGCAAGTTCCCCTGCGAGTGCGGACGCTACGTAGAAATCTGGAATCTCGTCTTCATGCAGTTCGACCGCAGCTCCGAAGGCGTCCTCAATCCGCTCCCCAAGCCCTCCATCGACACCGGAGCCGGACTCGAACGCGTTACCGCCGTAATGCAAGGCGTCGTCAGCAACTACGAAACCGACCTCTTCATCCCACTTATCAATCGCGCCGCCGAACTTACGAATTACAAACATGGAAGTGACCCCAAGGGAGATGCAAGCTTACGCATTATCGCCGACCACGCCCGTGCTGCTACCTTTCTCATCAATGATGGAGTGCGTCCGGGCAATGGTCGTCGTGAGTACGTCCTGCGAAAGATCATTCGCCGTGCCATTCGCCACGGACGCCTTCTCGGCCAGGCCCAGCCATTTCTTTATAAAATGGTTGAGGCCGTCGTGCAGGAGATGATCGGAGCCTATCCTGAACTTAGCGAGTCCGCCGGGCGTGTCGCCAAAGTAATAGAGAGCGAGGAACGTCAGTTTGATCGCGTACTTTCGCAAGGGTGGAAAGAATTACAGACAGAAATTTCCCTTGCAGTGAACGCTTGCTCGGATAGGGCGCATGAGTTAGAAATCAATCCACCTAACTCTGAAGTTGCAAGCTTGATTTCACAACAACATACAGGCGCCGGTTCGGGTGTTAGAAGGGCAGCCGCAGCCTTGAAAGCTGCAGGCGAGCCCATACGTTTTGATGGAAGAACAGCATTCAAGATATTTGAAACTTTTGGTCTTCCTAAAGACTTCATAATCGAAGATTTGGCCGATATGGGGATGGAATTCGACAATGACGGCTTTGAGGAAGCTCGTTCTGAGGAGCAGGCGCGAGCTCGCGCCAGTTGGAAGGGAGGATCGCAAAAGACCGCGTCTCCGGTGTACATCGAGATCGTGGAAGGAGTTGGAACAAAGCCGAGCCCCGGCGTCAAAGGCGGCTTGCCGACCATTACTTCGCAGTCTATTTTTGTCGGTTATGAGCGCACCGAATTCGATAACGCGACTGTTCTCGCGATTGTGAAAGGCGGAGTCAAAGCTGCTGACCTGAAGCCTGGGGAGCAAGGCGAGGTCATTCTTGATTACACGCCCTTCTACGCCGAAAGCGGCGGCCAAGTCGGAGACAAAGGCTGGCTCTACTCCGCCGACCGCACCGTGCTCGTAGCCGAAGTCGAAGGCGTGCATTCGCCCGTGCAGGGTGTGCGCGCGCACAAGATCACCGCGCGCCAGCCCATCACCGTAGGTGAAAAGCTCATCGCCGTTGTTGACTCTGATCTGCGCTCTGCCACCCGTCGCCACCACACCGCAACGCACCTGCTCCACGCCGCGCTGCGACAGGTTCTCGGCACTCATGTCAAGCAGGCCGGATCGCTCGTCTCACCCAACTATCTGCGCTTCGACTTCTCCCACTTCTCCTCCGTCGCCGACGAGGAATTGCGGGAGATCGAGGACATCGCCAATCGCGAAGTGCTCCTCAACATTCCTGTCCAGACACTCGAAGACGTGCCGATTGACGAAGCAGTTCAGAAGCACAACGCTATGGCGCTCTTCGGCGAAAAGTACGGCGAAAAAGTCCGCGTCCTGAAGATTGCCGATTTCTCCACCGAACTCTGCGGCGGCACCCACGTTTCCGCCACCGGAGAAATCGGTCTCATCAAAATCCTGAAAGAGGGCAGTGTCTCCAGTGGTGTTCGCCGCATCGAAGCCGTCGCCGGCGAACAATCCCTGCGCCACTTCCGTCAGGATCACGAACTCGAAGGCCTCGTCTCCACCCTTGTCGGGCGCAGTGATCTGTCTCCCGCCGTTGCTCTCAAGCAGGAGCTCGACCGCCGTGAAGAGGAACTCAAGAAACTCCGCAAGGAACTCGATCAAGTTCGCATGAAGTCCGCCGCCTCTGCCGTTGCCAGCGCCGACGACAACGTGAAGGACATCAAGGGCATCAAGGTTCTAGCCCATCGCGCCGACAACCTCGACCGTTCGCAACTCCGCACACTGGTCGATAATTTCCGCAATAAACTCGGCTCCGGAGTCGTCATCATCGGCTCTGTCACCGAAGGCAAGGTCGCCGTCATCGTCGGCGTCACAAAGGACCTCACCGCCAAACTCCAGGCCGGCAAAATCGTAGGCCAGGTAGCGCAAAAGGTAGGGGGCTCCGGCGGCGGCCGTCCCGACATGGCCGAAGCTGGCGGCAAGAATCCCGAAGCTCTCGACCAGGCTCTCCGCGAAAGCTACGCCACCGTCGAGTCCCTGATCGGCTAGTTCATTTCTCGCAACAAAGAGCCGGACACATCATGCGTCCGGCCCTTGTACTTAGTGGTCATTCCTAGCTATTGAAGTTAAAACGGGTCATTCTGAGCGAAGCGAAGAACCCCCGCACCGTTCAAATCTCATGCGCGGCCTGGAGTTCTTCATCGAACCCCTCGACTCAGCCCTCCGATTTCTTCGCTGTCTGTTCCTTCCACTCCAAATACGCCTTCCGTCTCCGATATCCCGCCAAATACCGCGCGTCCTCCGCATATGTCGTCGGATGCAGTTGCTGCACCGGCAGCCGCTCCATCTGCGTCCCCATGTGGATGAACGTAAACGCGCACACATTGCTCAGCGCTGTTTCCTTGCGGTCGCGGCTGATCCGCGTAATCTCCGTCTCCACCGACACCGAAGTATTTCCCGTGTACGTCACCCGGCTCACAAAATGCAGCTTATCTCCCATCCTTACCGGGTGATAGAAGTTGATGCGATCCACCGACGCCAGCAACATGCGATGGCTTGCCAGCCTCTCCGCACAAATATGAGCGTAGGTGTATGCGCGATGCGCTACCCAGCCGCCGAAAATTTTCTTCGGCACATTCTCATATTCCGGATACGTGCGCTCCCAGCCTTCCGTCACCTGCTTACTCGCCAGTAGAAGCTTCGTCCCCGGCTGTTCCTGCGCCTCGTGCAGCCGCCGAAGCATCTCGTACTCCTCGCGTGAAGGCGGTTCTGCCGCCAGGTTCACTGCCGCTCGATACCTTTCTCTTCGCGCCAGTCCTCGATCTCTGCGCAACTGTTCCATCTTCGACTTGTACTCAAGCGGCGGCAACGGAACGCTTTTCTCCTCATCGTTCTCGCGCACACGTCCCACCATCGTGAAGTACGACGAACCAATGTGAAGCAGCGGTTCGCCCGGCTGCTCAATGCGCACTCCCACCTCCATCGACGAGCGTCCCACCAGATTGATCCGTGCCCGCATCACCACGTCGCGGTTGATGTCCGGCATTGACCGCACCAGCAGCGAATCCATCGCCGCCGTCACCACCCGTGCCTCTGGAAACGTGCGCCTTACATAACGCAACGCCGTCTCTTCCGCCAGCTTGTCCAGCCGCTCCAGCAGCAGCCCGAAGCGCAGATTCGAAGGCACGTCCTCATCGGTCACCATGAATCGCCGTCGCAGCTTCGCATCCGAACCAAATCGCAGCCTGACTACATAACTTGTCTCAGTGGAATGCATCGCGTCCTCGCATCCAGCTTACCAGTCCAACTGTTTCGACTTTGATCAGTGAACTCCCTGGTGGCGCATTCAAGCCTCTTTTTTGGCTTGAGTGGGGGACCCATACTCTTCCTCCATCGTGCCCTTGCCCTTGCTCTTCCTCTCCTCATCCGCCCCCGGGTGGCCCATATTTGCCCTCCTTTGGCAAATGTGGGGACTCCGCAAACCCCACACCCCTCGCCGCCAAGCCTCCAGCCTTTTGACTCATCCAGCCATGAACCCTCGTAACCCTCCTCCGTCGCCACTTACGCTATCTTCTGCGCTTGTACGTGTTTTACCCAGTTCACTTAATCGATTCCCTGTGTCTCAATGATTGATGTCAGCGTGCAGCGGTCTTATAATCCAGTCACTCTGGGTACAGTTTCGGAAGCAAGCTTGTCGTTCTGCGGCAATTTGGCTCTGCCTCTTTGAAGATGATGATGAGAATCGACGTGTGGACATTCCGAACTCCGGCGCGCCCCCGCTTTCATTTCGCAGTTTTAGCGGCGCTGCTTGCCTCCGCCACTTTGCTGGCGGCGCAATCGGTTCAGCCCACCACGGAAAACGGACGCACCGTCTGGACCAACGACACTCCCGCCCAGCACGCGCCTGCCGCATCTTCTACTCCGGCGACAACGAGTGTGGCCACCCGTCATCATTTGTCACCGAAGTTGTTCTACTGGAGCAACACCGAGCAACGCTACAAAGTGGTTCGACCCGCAACGCCTTCCGCTCTGCGCTCCGCCCGCGTCATCGCCGGAGAAGTTTCCACCTTCATCGAGTCGCGCCCAGCATTGGATTCGAAGGATTCGGCTTCAACCCACGTCACCGGCAAACTCGCCGAGCAGGATCCCAACTATTCCAAAGCTGCCGAAAACCGTTCCGTCACTGCCGCCGAAATCGATCGCTATATAAATGAAGCAGCGGCCCGCCATCACGTCGATCCCAATCTCGTGCGTTCTCTCGTCAAGGTCGAGTCCAACTTCAATCCCCGCGCCCTCTCCAGCAAGGGAGCCATGGGCCTCATGCAGTTGATGCCGGCCACGGCGCGCATGTATGACGTGCACAACGCCTTTGACGCCGCACAAAACGTCGATGCCGGAGTCCGCCACCTCAAAGGTTTGTTGCTCAATTTCGGAGGAAACGTCTCTCTCTCTTTGGCCGCTTACAATGCAGGGCAGGGAGCCGTCGAGCGAAATGGTGGAATTCCGCCCTACACGGAAACTCGCAACTACGTGAAGCGCATCACCAATCTCATGGGTGGCGGCTCGGACGTGCGCTACAGCAGTTTGCAGATTCCCATTCGCGTTACCCGTGATGAACGTGGCAAACTATTCATCAGCAACACGGACTAACTTTCAGCCAGTTGCAGTGTTAGATGTTTAAGGAAAACTTTGCAGTCGATGACGGGACAAACATATAAGCGGCAGTGGAAGCGTTGGATCTCAGCGTTCTTCATGCTTTGCCTGTTCGCCGCGCCCGCCCTGGCCGCAACGCCTCAGCTCAAGCGACAGCAGGCGCGCTCGCAATTTGAAACCGCTGAGCGCATGCGCGAAGAACTCAACGGCCTGCCTCAGCGTGATCGTTCCCGCCGCGAATACCAGCGCGTAATGGATGCCTACCGCCGCGTCTATTACACCTCGCCCGCCAGCAGCAAGGCCGATGCCAGTGTCATAGCCGTAGCCGAGTTGCTCGCCGAGAGCGGACGCTCCTTCAACGACGTCAAAGCTCTCCGCGCCGCCATCGCCCAGTACGAATTCCTTCGCCGCGAATATCCCGGAAGCAAGTATCGTTTCGACGCCCTCTTCACCATCGGCCAGATATATAAGGATGATCTCGAGGAGATGGACAAAGCGCGCGACACTTTCCAGGAAGTGATTCGCCGCTATCCCCATCTGCAACTCTCTGCCGACGCCCGCGAAGCCATCGTCGAAATGGATTCACAGCCACGCAGCAAGCAGAAAGCTCGCGCCTCCCGCTCGGCCAATGCGAAGCCGCAGGAATCAGTCACTCGCGATGCTAAGCCACAGGAGTCCCGTACAGCGGATTCGCGCACGCCGGACACACGTACTCCCGACGCTCGCACCACGGAATCAAAGGAACCCAAGTCCCAGGAATCGAAGCCGCAGGAAGTTTCCGCCGTTGAAGCGCCGCGTACAACGTTCCCGCTCGTCACCGGAATCCGGCACTGGTCCACGCCTGATTACACTCGCGTCGCCATCGATCTTGAGCAGGAAGTAAAGTACGAAGCGGGACGCGTCCCCAATCCCGATCGAATCTTCTTCGACCTGCACGACACCAAGCTGGCCTCCACGCTCGTAGGAAAAACCTTCGAAGTCTCTGACGGTTTCCTGCGCCGCGTGCGCATCGCGCAATTCCACAAGGGCATGGTGCGCGTGGTTCTAGAGGTCGATGACGTCTCTGATTACTCGGCCTTCCTGCTGCCGAATCCCTACCGCCTCATCGTCGACATCCACGGACGCAAGCCGAACACTCCGCAAACTCTCGTCGCCCGCGCGCAACAGCAGGAAGAGATCAAGGCTGGCACTTCTTCCACGCCGCCCGAGACAAAGCCCGAAAAACCGCAGCCCGAAAAACCGCAAGCCTCCGAGAAGCCGGTCTTTCCGTCGATGGTTGCCCCTCTTCCTTCCAAGGTGCCCACCGCTGCCGACGCCAAGCCCTCAAAGCTTCCCGCCGGGTCCGCCTCGACATCTGCCCCCGAATCCAGAAAGCCTGCTCCCGAATACGGACCTCGCCTTGCCGATGGCAGCTTCGTTTCTCCCGCTCCATCGGCAGACGCTGCGCAGGAGTCCACCAACTCTGAAGTCGCCAACATGAAGGGGGCGGAGCTTAAGGCCACCGACAAGCCGACCTCGCAGCCCACCGTGCAGGTCGTAGCTCCGCGCGGCGAAAAGAAAACGCTCGCCACCGCCAAGAAAAATCAGCGTTATCCCGAGATTCACCAGGCCCAGCCCAGCGCCGATGGACAGCGCTCTCTCATTCGCGCTCTCGGCCTCAAGGTAGGACGCATCGTCATCGACGCCGGACACGGCGGCCACGATACTGGAACCATTGGCCCCAACGGTCTCCTGGAAAAAACTCTTGTCCTCGATGTCGCCCTGCGTCTCGGCAAACTGCTCAAAGGCAAAATGGGAGCCGAAGTCGTCTACACCCGTGACGACGATACGTTCATCCCACTCGAAACCCGAACCGCCATCGCCAATCAGCAGCAGGCCGATCTCTTCATCTCCGTTCACGCCAACTCCAGCCAGGACCCCTCTGCCCGCGGCGTCGAAACCTACTACCTCAATTTCAACCCTTCTCCCGACGCCCTTGAAGTAGCCGCGCGCGAAAACGCCGTCAGCGAAAAGTCCGTCCACGAACTCGGCGACCTGGTGAAGAAGATCGCGCTCAAAGAGAAGGTGGACGAATCGCGAGAGTTCGCCACTGATGTGCAGTTTTCGCTCTATCAAGGATTAGCAGGCAAAGAAAAAACTCTACGCAATCGCGGCGTCAAGAAGGCTCCCTTCATCGTTCTCATCGGAGCCAACATGCCATCGATCCTCGCCGAGATCTCATTTGTCTCCAACCCCGGAGACGAGCGCAAACTCCAAACTCCCGAGTACCGCCAAAAGATTGCCGAGTCTCTCTACAAAGGGGTCGCTCGCTATATCAACGGACTCAGCGGAGTGAAGGTAGCCTCCAAAGTAGGCCCCACCGAAGGCGCGCAGTAGCTCTCAATTGCTTTGACCTACAAAAATACCCTCCAACTCTGGAGGGTATTTTTGTGCCTTGTTGCTCTTGCCTTTTTTCCGCACCCAAGCGAAATCATGGGTGGCCCACATATGCCGATGCTTTTCCGGCATGTGTGGGGAACATCTAAACGGCGGATTCAACGCTCTTGCTCTTGCCTTCTACACCAGCACCGACTGGAATTCCTCGTACGTTCCCTTGAAATCCGTGATCTTGTGATCCGTCTCAAAGTGCCAGATCCTCGTCGCCACCTCATCGATCAAGTCATGATCGTGCGAGGCGATAATCACGGTCCCCTGATACCGCTGCAGTGAAATATTCAGCGCGTTAATCGATTCCAGATCAAGGTGGTTCGTCGGCTCATCCAGCACCAGCACATTCGGCTTTTGCAGCATCAGCTTGCAGAACAGCAGCCGCGCCATCTCTCCGCCTGAGAGCACGTCGGTCTTTTTGTTGCCCTCATCGCGGGCAAACATCATCTGTCCCAGCAGTCCGCGAATTTCTTCATCCGCCGCGCCCGGGTCCCACTGATGCAGCCACTCAAAGGCCGTCATCCCTGGAGTAACCAGCGCCCGGTGATCCTGCGCAAAATATCCTACTGCCGCCTCGTGTCCCCAGATGACTTTGCCATCCGTCAGGAACTCGCCATCATAGCCGCTGGTCTCGCGCAGCTCCTTCATCGGCGTTGTCGGAGAGTTGGCCAGAATGGAATTGATCAGCGTCGTCTTACCTGCGCCGTTCCGCCCCATCAGCCCAATCTTTTCTCCCCGTGTCACGCTAGCGGTAAATCCGCGTAGCACCTCGACCTCGTCATAGGACTTGGTCACGCCCTCCAACTCCAGAATGTGTTTTCCCGAGGGCCTCTTCTGCTCAAACTTCAGGTACGGACGCTGAATGTTCGACTTTGCCAGATCCGTTACTTGCAGCCTCTCCACTTCCTTGCGCCGAGACTGCACCTGGCTCGACCGCGTACCGGCCGAAAAGCGCGCAATGAAATCATTGAGCTGCGAAATCTTCTTTTCGCGCTGCGAGTTCTGCGCTTCGATCTGCGAACGCACCTGCGTCTTCGCCATCACCATGTCGTCATAGGTTCCCGTGTAGGTGATGATCGTCTGGTAATCGATGTCCGCAATGTGAGTGCAAACGCTGTTCAGGAAGTGGCGATCGTGCGAAATCACAATCAGCGTGCCGTCATAGTTGTTCAGGAACCCTTGCAACCAGTGAATCGAGTCAAGATCCAGGTGGTTCGTAGGCTCGTCCAACAGCAGCGCCATCGGCTGCCCGAACAGCGCCTGCGCCAGCAACACGCGAACCTTCTGTCCGCCCTGCAACTCGCCCATCTTGCGCTCGTGCAGCTCATCCGGAAGGTCGAGTCCCTGCAGCAGCAGCGCCGCATCGGTTTCGGCCGAGTATCCATCCTCTTCGCCGACGATTCCTTCCAACTCGCCCAGCCTCATGCCGTCTTCGTTGGTCAGCTCCGCCTTCTCGTAGATAACTTCGCGCTCTTCCATCGCCGCCCACAGACGCTTGTTGCCCATGATCACCGTATCGATGACCCGATAGGCGTCAAACGCAAACTGATCCTGCCTTAGCACGCCAAACTTGCGTGGACGTACCACCGTGCCCTTCTGCGGCTCCAACTCACCGGTCAGCAGGTTCATGAAGGTCGATTTCCCGGCCCCATTCGGACCCGTCAAACCGTAGCGCTTCCCCGGCGTGAATGCCGTAGATACTTCGTCAAATAAAACTTTTGCGCCGTAGCGCATGGAAACATTAGAGACTGAAATCATAATTTTTTAGGGCGTGCTTGGTGCCAGGAGGCGGGATGCACTGCGTACAATCAGGATACCACGCCATTCCTTCCCCTCGCCGAAACCAGGTGGCCTACATATGCCTTCTTTTGGCATATGTGGAGACGAGTACTCCCTCTATCTTCCCGCGATCTTCCCGTCGTTGCCCTTGCTTTTGCTCCTGCTCTTGCTCTCGTCTTCCAATTTGCATCCCATCTGCCGCCTTCACCGACTGAGAAGAAACTTCTACCCCTCCGTCGTGGTCTAATAGAAAGAGGAACCGTTCCAAGCCCATGAAATCTCTGTCTCGCTCTTTGTGCGTCGCGCTCTTTGCCCTGTTTGTTGCCGCGCCCGCCTTGCCTGCGCCCGCCAAGGCGCCATCCGCCCGCATTCTCCCCGAGGCCTTCGCCGGATGGGAGATCAGCGGTGCGCCCAAGACCGGTACTGATCCTCGTAGTCTCGACGGCACCTCCTCCAGCGTGCTCACCGAAGATCGCTTTACCGACTTTGAGGTGGCCACCTACAAGCACGACGACCGCACGCTCACCGTCAGAGCCGCCCGCTTTCAGGATGCTGCCGGAGCCTATGCCGCCTTCACCTTCTATCGCCAGCCTCTCATGCGTCAGGAAGACGTAGGTGCGCTCGCCGCATCGCTCAATGACCGCGTACTCTTCTTTTCCGGCAACATTGTTGTCGATGCCAGCTTCGATCACGTCACTGGAATGAGCGGAACTCAGCTTCGCGAACTCGCCAAAGTTCTACCCGAAGCCAAGGGAAACATCGGAGTGCTGCCCACTCTCCCCACCCATCTGCCGCGCAAGCAACTCGTGCCTCAGACCGCGCGCTACTTCATTGGCCCTGCCGCTTACTCCGCACTCAACATCAACGTCAGCCCCGAGCTCATCGATTTCAGCAAGAGTCCCGAACTTCTCTGGGCGCGTGTCAACGGAGAAGCTCCCGGATCGGCCGAACTCCTCCTCATCGCCTACCCCACGCCCCACATTGCCATCGACAAGCTCTCCGGCTTCGAACAACTAGCCCCCGCCTCCACCGGAGACACCGCGATCGCCAAGCGCACCGGTCCCATCGTTGCGCTCATTCGCGGCAACATCTCTCGCAGCGACGCCAACCGCGTTCTCGCCAGCATCAACTACGACGCCAATGTCACCTGGAATGAGAATGCCGGCCAAAGCAAACGCGACAATATCGGCAACGTAGTCGTCGCCGCTCTCACCCTCGCCGGTGTTCTTTTCCTCATTTCGGTCGGCGCCGGAGCCGTTTTCGGCTTCGGAAGGATCTACTTACCCCGTTTCAGGGCAAGAAAAGCAGGAGAAACCCGCGACGATGGCGCGATGATTAAGCTCGATTTGCGCTAGTAGCGGAACCCCGTAAGCTGCCAGCGGGGAACGGGTTAGACCCGAAAAACTGCAAAAAGTGACAAAATTTGTCACGTGCGTATTATTGGGCCAAAAAGTTAAGTTATTGATTTTAAACACATTTAATTCCGAGAATTCGCTTGACACCCTGTTTTACAGGCTCATAGTATTTCTTCAGAAAGTTTTGACGGTCTAGCCTCCGTTGGAACTATTCTCCCTTGAAGAAAAGGTCGCCCAGTTGCCGGGCGGCCTTTTCGTTTCTGCACCCACATCAAACTCCAAAAATGAAAACGCGCCAGCACTGTTTCCGCTGGCGCGTTCGAAACTCGTCCGAGTCTGATCTTGCGTTGGACTTTCTGTTCACTCTCTGGTCCCCACATCTGCCGTCGTTAGCAGACGTGGGTTTTCTCGCACCAACTTCTTACGGTACAAACAAACTCTTACAGTGTCCTGCCTCTGCAGGAGTTGTTGAGATGGTCCCACCGCGTGGTACGCATTGGCTCTCAGGCAGAGGCACATCGTTCTCCACATGATTCACCATCAGATCAAATGCCTGCTGCGCGTGTGGCTGAATGGTTTCAAGTTGTGGGAACTGAGCCGCATAAGCGTCGATGTGGTTTCCGTTCTGCACTTCATACAGCCGATACGCAGGATGATGTTTCTGCTCCAGCACTCTCTCTTCGTACTGTCGGGCATCGCGGAGGATCGGCAACAATGCATCCATCGTACCGGCTACTGTGATCAGCGGCTTTCCAATGTCGCCCGTGGTCGCAATCTGTGAGAGGTTCTTGAAGACTTGGCCATGAGTCGCAAAAACGCGCTGGAAGTAGTTGTAGTTCGCCAGTCCCGCGACATAGGTGTCATACGTCGGATCCAGTCGCTTCTGCCACTGGCACATCGTCACTTCCCAGAATGAGGCATTGTAATTTCCCCACATCGAAGCAGTAGCGCTGCCCACCGGAATCGTGATATCCGGCGGATACCCTGCGGCCTCAATGTTCTTTGCCGCCTGGCTGTTTGGATCGTATCCCGAGGCCACGTACGCCGGGAAGTTGGCCAGCACTGGCGGAAGGTCGATCAATAGATTCGGACCGCGGGGATCGATGAACGTGCCCTCCCAATCCACTCCTCCGTCAAACAACTCCGGAGCCGTCTCCAGTGCTCGTCTCACCTGGTATCCGCCGTTTGATGTTCCGACGGCATAGGTGTGCTTTGCCTCTTTTCCATAGTGTTGTTGAACGGCCTTCTTCGCCAGCACCGTGGCTTCGATAATGTAGCGGGTCCATAGTGTGAAGGGTTTCGCCGGATCGTTATCGTAGAAGTGGACGAAGGTCGTCGAACTCGGATTCAACCGGCAACCCAGCGGATCGGTTGCGTCGCTCAGGCGCAGGTTCAGGATGCCTTTGTTCTGCGAAGCGTAAGCATATCCCTTCTGCAGAACGTAATCGCTCCACGCGAAGTCACCGTTGTACTCGCTGCGCGTGCCAGAAGCGCCAGCCATCACCAGCTTGCCATTCCAATCATTGGGGAATCGCAACAAGAAGCGTGCTTCGTGCGTAGGATCATCGGCAAAGTAGCCTTCCACCTGAATGCCCGGCACTACCTTGGTGATCGTCGTCTGGTTCGGAGGGGCGGGAGCAATCACTCCCCGATCGGTAACCGGCGTAAATGCTAATGGCGGCCACCCGGCCAACGAGTTGTTTGCCGGTGTAGTAGAGGGGTTGTTCGTTGTCAGGTCGGTGCTGGCGAAGCACACAACATCGGTTGCGGTGTTACCTAAAGCTTTCACAATCGCCTGACACCCTGTTTCCGCCTGTCCAGCAATAGGCAGCAGCATGGTGAGCATCACTCCTATGCAAAAGAGTCTTCCGCGCATTTCTCTGATCCTCAATTGATTGGGTTCTGCCGCTCTGTGGTGCAGATGGCAGCCCTTGAGATGCAGGGTGAGTAGCGCGTGTCGGCTCCCTTGAACAAAAATTAGAGCCGCTTCCCATATCGAATTTTCCCCTCAAGCCGTCTGCCGCACCGGTGTGGTAAACTTTTTGCATGGCCAATTAAGGCTGAGTTGGGTGGTGATTTTGTTTGGCAGAAATTCGACTGCAAGAAGGCGAGTCCATTGAGAGCGCCCTGCGTCGCTTCAAGCGCAAAGTTCAGACGGAAGACATCATTAAGGAAGTCAAGCGTCATTCCTACTATCTGAAGCCTGGCGCCAAGCTCCGCGTAAAGCAAGCTCTGGCTCGTAAGCGGGCACAGAAGAAGATTCGCAAAGAGCCCAAAGATTAGTTTCGTTCCAGCCGGCCGCTGCCCTCAAGCAGCGGCCTTCGCTTTTTGCTCCTGCCTTATTTGTGCCTTTCCCCTCGCCTCGATACCAAAGCAGGTGGCCCACATATGTCGCGCGTCTTTTGCGCGACTTGTGTGGGGAGAGCAATCAAATCGCCTTGCCGTTGTTCTTGCCCTTGCTTTTGCTCGTGCCGTATTTGTGCTTTTACCTTCGCCTCGATACCAAAGCAGGTCGCGCGTCTTTTGCGCGGCTTGTGTGGGGAGAGCAACTCCCTCCACCCCTCCACAACTCGCCTTTGACTTTGCTTTTGCCGTTGATTTCCACCCACCCACCTCCCCATTTGGCATTTTCCACCATCAAGCGTTAGCCTTCAGACTTCGAACGGATGCCGATATTTCTCGCATCTGGCATGATGGTTGGGTTAGGACGAGTCGCTGATGATGGAATTCCATATTTCCCGAGCTGTACGCAACCGATATCACTTTGCGGATACTCTTTTTTCCTTCACCGGAAATGTTGTTTTTGCGAACGTCGCGGCCAGTCGTCAGCTCGCTCACCGCATGAATCTGGTCCGCGATGTCCAGAAGCATCCCGAGCGCGCCGTTAACGCCGGTGCTCTCTACGCCATGGGCCTCATCGACGAAGCGAGCCACGCCGTCATGGCCCGCTATCGTGAGCAGTTCGACCCCAACGTCATGCTCGATGCGCTCTCCTTCTTCTCCGAGCAGGTCGGTTCGCAGGCGTTGGAAAAGATGTTGCTCACCTTCGTCGAACAGTTTCCCGGCAACAGTGTCTATCGTGGAGAGCAATCCGCGCGAGAGTGGCTCGCCGGAACCACCGATGGCGTGCCCCACCGTGCCGCCGCCATTGAAGAGATGATGTTGCTATGGATGGCCAATCGCAACGAGGCCTTCCGCCCTTTCGAGGAGTTGTTCCGCGACGCCGACCTCGCCGCTAAGACCGCCTACCGCCACGTCACCCAGCAACTGCCCGCCTACTTCGCCACTCGCCCTCTCATTCCGGTGGAAGGTGCCGCGCCCGTCAATCTGTTTGATCTCCTGCGCGCTCCCGCCGTCAACGCCCCTGCATCTTTGAGCGAGCAACTCTCCGTCATCCGCGCCAAGTGGAAGACTCTTCTCGGCGACAGCCTCGACCGATTCCTCATGATCGCCGGTGAAGTCCTCCACGAAGAAGAGTTGGCGATCTGGATGCGATTCAATCCTCCCAACGCCGAGTCCGAAGCCGCTGCTCGCGCCGCCGCCGCCAAGGCCGCCGAAGAAGCCGCGCGCCGTCGCCGCGAACAAGGCACGCAGCAATGGCCCGGCATGAGCAGTCACTCCGATGTTCCGGTCTTCGGCGATCCCGCGCACGAGTACGAAAAATTCAGCGCCGATGTCGCCTGGATGCCCACGGCTGTTCTCATCGCCAAGAGCACCTACGTCTGGCTCGCGCAGCTCTCCCGCAAATACAGCCGCGCCATCGACCGCCTCGATCAGATTCCCGACGAGGATCTCGACGACCTCGCCCGCCGTGGTCTGAACTCGCTCTGGCTCATCGGCATCTGGGAGCGAAGTCGCGCCTCAAAAACCATCAAGCAGCTATGCGGAAATCCCGACGCCGTCGCCTCCGCCTATTCGCTTTACGACTACCGCATAGCCGACGATCTCGGCGGAGAAGCCGCCTACATCACTCTGCGCGATCGTTGTTTCCATCGCGGCATTCGTCTCGCCAGTGACATGGTCCCCAACCACATGGGCATCGATTCCCCCTGGGTCGTCGAACATCCCGACTGGTTCATCTCGCGCACTGATACGCCCTATCCCGCCTATAACTTCGGCGGTCCCGATCTCTCACCCGACCCTCGCGTCGAGATAAAGATCGAGAAGCACTACTACGAGCAGACCGATGCCGCCGTGGTCTTCCAGCGCCGTGACCGCCAAAGTGGCGAGACCCGCTTCATCTATCATGGCAACGATGGCACCAGCTTTCCCTGGAACGACACTGCCCAGCTCGACTACCTCAATCCCGCCGTCCGCGAACAGGTCATCCAGACCATCCTGCACGTCGCGCGCCTATTTCCAGTGATCCGCTTCGATGCCGCCATGACCCTGGCGAAGAAGCACTTTCAGCGCCTCTGGTTTCCCAATCCCGGCAGCAGCGGAGCCATCCCTTCGCGCGCCGAGTACGGCATGACCGTCGAGCAATTCAACAAAATCATGCCCCAGGAATTCTGGCGCGAGGTCGTTGATCGTGTCGCCGCCGAAGTCCCCGGAACCCTCCTTCTAGCCGAAGCCTTCTGGCTCATGGAAGGCTACTTCGTTCGCACTCTCGGCATGCATCGCGTTTACAACAGCGCCTTCATGAACATGATGCGTGACGAAGAGAACGCCAAGTACCGCTCTGTCATCAAGAACACCCTGGAGTTCGATCCTGACATCATGAAGCGCTACGTCAACTTCATGAGCAATCCCGACGAGCGCACCGCCATCGACCAGTTCGGCACCGGAGACAAATATTTCGGCGTCACCACCCTCATGTCCACCCTGCCCGGCCTCCCCATGTTCGGCCACGGACAGATCGAGGGCTACACCGAAAAATACGGCATGGAATATCGCTGGCCCCGCTACCAGGAAAATCCCGACCACTGGCTCGTTGAGCGTCACGAGCGCCAGATCGCACCCCTTCTCCATCAGCGAGCGCTTTTCGCCGAGAGCGCAAATTTTCTGCTCTACGACTTCTTCCACGAAGATGGCAGCGTTGACGAAAACGTCTTCGCCTACTCCAACCGTCTCGGCGATCAGCGCGCCCTCATCCTCTACAACAATCGTTACTCCACCACCCGCGGCACCATTGACAACTCAGCCGCCTACGCCGATAAACAATCCGGACACCTTCGCCAGCGCCGCCTCAAAGAAGGTCTCGACCTCCACGGCGATCCCGCCTTCGTGCTCGCCTATCGAGACTCGCTCACCGGACTCGAATATCTCCGCCGTGCCGTCAACGTAGCCGAGCACGGATTCACCGTCGAACTCCACGCCTACCAGTGCCACGTCCTGCTCAACTGGCGCGAACTCCGCGCCACCGCTGAAAAGCCCTGGGACCGTCTCTGCGACCATCTCGCCGGACGCGGCGTGCCCAGCCTCGACGACGCTCTCATCGGTCTCGAACTGCAACCCACTCACGATGCCGTCCGCCGCCTGCTCGAACCCACGCTCGTGCGCAATCTCGCCGACCTCACCGAGCATGCTCCGCTTGCCTTCGACAAACAGGCTCTCGAAAAACTTCCGCCCGAAAAGCAGAAGGCCATCGATTCCGGCGTCGAAGAATTTCTCGACATCGCCTGGCGCCGCACCCGCGAATTCCTCCGCGAATCGCAAACTTTCTATCGCAGTCACAACGGCGACTCGCACCCCTTGGAAATCATCAACCCCACCGGCATGGAGCAGAGCTTCCGCCAGCGCGCCAAGGCAGCCATGCGCGTCTCCGCCCTCGAAACTCTCTTCCCCCAACCCTGGCCTGCCGCCGCCCGCCGTGTGCTTCCCAGCCACAGCCCGCAAAAGGTAGCCACCGCCCTGTGGGGCCCCGTGCTCGCCTGGAGCGCTCTCGAACTGCTCGCCGCATCGATCAACGCCCAGCAACCCGAGCGCGCCGCCCTCGATCTCTTCGACCGCCTGCGCCTCCGCGAACCCTTCGGCCAAGCCTTCGCCGCCCTCGGCTTCGAAGGCGAAGAAAGCTGGCGCGTAGCCGCCCGCATCAAGGTAGCTCTCCTCGTAGAAGCCGACGTATTCGCCCCCGAGCCCACTACACCCGAGCCAGTGCCCAAATCCTTGGAGGAAATGCCCGCTCCATCTGAGCCCACGCCCGCTGTGGAGTCCGAGCCCGCTTCATCTGTGTCTGCAACCGTTCCGCCACCTATCCCCGTTCTCTCGCCCGCGCTCTGGCAAGACCCCGATGTTCGCTGGCTCACCGGAGCTCACGAAGCAAAGGACGGAACGTATTTCGTGCAGGAGTCCTACGAAGAGTTAGTGTGGTGGCTGCAGCTACCTGCCTTATGCAAACTCGCCGCCCAGCCTGCTCCCCCACGTTCTGCGCTTCAGGAGATCAGCAACACCGTCACCGAAGCCACCAACGCCGCTGCCAACGCTGGCTACAAACTCGAAGCAATGTTCAAGAGTGATCAATTAGAAGAAACCGAATCCTTAACCGAAACCGAGGAGTAAAACCCGAAAGAGAATTAAGCACTGCGGGTCCCCAGGTTCGCCATCTTTCGGCTAACCTGGGGTTTTTGACTTTGCTCTCGCCGTTGACTTTGTCTTGCTCTTGTTTTGTCATCCTGAGCGCAGCGAAGCGACTGTCTGTTTTGTCAAGCTGTTTAGTTTGGGCAGACAGCTTGGATTATGGAAAAGTGGAAACCCAAATACGGTTTCCACTTTCCCACAATCCCGGCGGCGGCTGCGGTCAACAGGTTTGGCAACAAGGCAGGCTCGCATAGCGTTGGCGGATGTCGCGTGCTTTTGCGTTAAGCCGCACCAGCAGTTTGTGGGCCAGGGCGATGCGAATCACCCGCTTCGGTTTTCCTGCTGCCCGCAATCGATCTGCGAAGGCAGCAAAGTCCGCGTTGTAGCGGCGTACTATGTCGGCGACCACATAGAGAATCGTGCGTACGTTACTGCGTCCGCCGCGCACCATCCGTTTGCCCTGCGTCTTGCCGCTGTCCTGCGCCAGCGGAGCCAGTCCGGCCAGCTTCGACACCGCCTTGTTGGACGCCGTGCCGATCTCGGCCATCAGCCGCGATACCGTGCGCCCGGCCACCCCCTTGATCGAGCGGAAGGCTGCATCCAGTTGCTGCCACAGTGGATCGGCGGCAATCAGCTCGGCGATGGCTTTTTCCAGCGTGCGAATCTGCGCCTTCGTCAGCGCCAGCAACTCGCTAAACGACTCCAGCACCGAGCGGTCGGTCACCAGCAGACGCTGATTGCGTTGCGCGGCCTGCAACTCGGTCAACTGGCGCAACCGGGTCACCATGGCCTCCAACCGGGCTTGCGCCGCCGAAGCCGGCTCGGTCGGCACAACGTTTTTGACCGCAGCAAACCAGGCAATGACGCCGGCATCGATGCGATCGGTCTTCTCCTCCAATCCCATGCCTTGGGCAAAGCGCCGTACCGAGCGCGGATTCAGCAGGGCCACCGGAATCCTGCTACCCCAAAGCAGGCCAAAGGCCAGCCGCTCATATCCGCCGGTCGCCTCCATGGCCACCAGTTCCACTGCATGTTGCTGACAAAAGGCGATTAGACCGGCCACGCCTTCGGGGTTGTTCTCAAAACGTGCTTCGGTCCCTTGCGCACCGATGCGGGCATCCAAGGAAATCGACGAAACATCCACTCCACAAATCGACGCTGCCACGGTAACCTTCCTTGTACGTGCGACTGAAAATCATGCGACTGTTCGGTCGTGCGTGACACAGGTGGCGGTCCCAAGCTTCGCTACGGTTAACGCCGAGGACCTTGCGGGCGCCGTCCACCTGACGAGGTGAGCCGATGCCTCGGCTCACCTCGCAGCAACAGTTTTATCCCAACCTGCCGCTCATACACAGATACAAGGACCTCAGTGTTCTTCAAGTCTGCCGCGCCGCTCCAAGCTTTTCCACCAGGTCTTGCTCTTCTCTGCGAACCTTCCCCTGCGAGTGCTAAGCAAGCTCTCATCTTTGTATGCAAAAATATCGTGAGGCATTCCCCATGAGAGCAGCAATCCTGACCATCAGTGACAAAGGTTCCCGAGGTGAGCGCGTCGATCAAAGCGGCCCCGCGCTCTCGCATTGGCTTATCGCACGCAATATAGAAATTTCCGCCACCGCCATCGTCGCCGACGAGCAACCGCTCATCGCTCAAGTCCTGCAGCAGTGGGCCGATTCAAACACCGCCGACCTGATCCTCACCACTGGAGGCACCGGCCTCTCCCCGCGCGATGTCACTCCCGAAGCGACCATGCAGATACTCGAGCGCACCATCCCCGGCTTCAGCGAAGCCATGCGCACCGCCAGCCTCGCCAAAACTCCATTCGCCATGATGTCCCGCGCCATCTGCGGCACTCGTAGCCGCGCCCTGATAGTTAATCTTCCCGGCAGTCCCGCCGGAGCCGTAGAAAACCTTGAAGCCATCTGGCCCGCCGTCCCTCACGCCGTCAAGAAATTGCAAGGCGACATGACCGACTGCGCCCCAAGCAAGCGTTAACTACCACCTTGCCCTTGCTCTTCCGCTCACTAAGCAGAACTGACGGGTGCCCCCATCTTAGCCGCGCTGCTTTTGCGAGGATAAGGTGGGAAAGCAAGAAGCTCACACCCCTCGCGGCCCTTGTCTTTGCCCTTGCCGTTGTTCTTTGCTTTGTCTTTGATTTTGTTCTTGGGGTCATCCTGAGCGCAGCGAGGGACCCCCGCGCCGCTCAAATCTTCAACGCGCTCCACGCCCTTCCACCCGCTCTTGCCGTTGTTCTTGCCTTACTCCGAATACCCCGGCTCCACCACTGGCCGTCCACTCTCCACCGCAGGAGTCTCCAGGGCCGGCACCGCCATCGCCACTTCACTCGGTAGCAGCGATACCCATCGCGCGCTCGCCGCTTTCATCCAAAGCCGCGATGCAATCTGCGTCAGCGTCACCACTTCCAACACTAGGAAGCTAACGCCGCTAGCCGAATGCGGAACTCCCAACCAAATCCAAATTCCCACTCCGAACGTAGCAACCGCGAACAATCCAATCGCAACGTATTCGCCAAACAACCTGCCGCTCTTAAACACGATCTTGAAACTTCGCCCCAGCACTCGCAACAATTGCCTTTCGTTGTCGCGCACCACATAAGCCTGCGTGACGTCGAACCACATTCGCACGAACAGCGCCACAACCAGAATTACCAAATTGCTCCCCGCATCGACAAAAAATCCCAACCGTTCCTGCGGAGCATCCGACGAGAGCTTATCCGCCCATCCATGAATCCCGCCATGCGCCGCCGCCAGCAATGCAAAAGGCACCAACGAATACAGCGCCAATCGCACCATTCGCCAGAAGAACAACCCTGAATTCTCGAAGAACTCCGAACGGCTCATCTTCCGGTCGTCCAGAAACACCGCCACCACGCCGCCATCGATAAATAGCAGATACACCAGGAACACCAGCACCGCTCCCACCGCCGTCGGTGCTGCCGTTTTCATCGACACATCGGGACGCTCCAGCATCAGCGCGAACCCGGTAATATCGAATCCCGTCACCAGCCGCGCCGACTCCAGACTGTGGTCCAGCACCGCGCTCAGCGTAACCCGCGCCGGCAGCGAACCGAGGAACGCAAGCACCAGGTTCACCACAAACACCCACCACACCAGTCGCTGATGACCCCAAACCAATCCTGCCGAACTGCGAGCGCTTCCATTCATCGCGTCTTTCTCCCGTGTCCTTACGCCAGCCAACTCAGCATCTGTTCCAGCCATTGCGTCAGCAGAGTCCAGTACCCCGCAACTTTTCCCGCAGCCCTGCGATCCGCCTTCGCCGTCCAGGTATTGTTGAAGGGATCGCGATCCAGCACATATCCGTGGTCCGGATCGATTTCCGCCGAAACCAGTTTCGCCTTGCGATCCCACGCAAAGCGATGCCAGCGATCCTTGCCATCCCACATCTCGCGCAGCGTCGTGCCATCGTCAAACTTCGCTTCCAGCACCACCGGCAAATCAAACTCACCGCGCCGGTGCACGATCACTTCGTTGTGATACACGGTCACGCCTTTTTTCTCGTCCTGCTTGTTGTACCAGTCCACCCGCTCCGAACTTGCTTTCAGAATGTGGTCATCGAGCGTCTGAGTTCCGTAGATCGCCTGCTTCCAGTACCAGTCCAGATTCTTGCCCGCGACCTCGTTCATCGTCGCCGTAAAATCCTCCGGCCTGGGATGCTTGAACTTGTAGCGATCGAAATAAGTGTGTAGTCCGCGAATCACCGTCTTCTCGCCAATCACGCTTTCCAGCGTCAGCATCATCAGCGCGGTCTTCATATAGGTAGTGGCCCCATACGATCCCATATCGGCAAACATCCACGCCGGACGCGACAGCGGATCGCGATCTGCCCCCGGCACATAGCTCGCCCAATCCACTCCACGTTCACCAGCCGTTCCCAGCCTTGAGTTCACATTCGACGTACTCGCACCATACAGCGCGTCCATCACCTTGGCTTCCGTGTACTGGTTAATGCCTTCATCCATCCAGGCATTTTCAAATTCGTTGGTAGCCACCATCCCGTACCAGTACTGATGTCCAAACTCGTGTTCTACGACCACTTCCGGCAACAGCACAGATTTCGGCATGAACCACGACGTGTCCGCCGTAATCAGCGTCGGATACTCCATCCCTCCCGCCGCGCCTCCCCCATGCGGCGGATCAACCACCGTAATCTGCGCATACGGATACGGTCCAATCCACTCATCGAACTTGCGCATCGTCCCTTTCAGCGCATCCATGTAACGCGGCGCTGAAGACATATGCCCCGGCTGCATCAGCATTCGAATCTTCACCGTGCCGCTGCTCAACCGCACCGAGTCCGCCACAACCTTCGTCGTCGGATCGGCCGTCCACGCGAAGTCATGCACGTCTTCCGCATGAAAGCCCACGGTCTGTGTTCCGTTGCCATTGTCCTTGGCAAAGGTCTGCACCCCGCTCCCTCCCACGTTCCATTTCGCCGGCAGCGTCAGCTTCACATCATAGGTGCCAAAGTCCGCAAAGAACTCGGTTGTCGCATGAAATTGATGACAATTCCATCCACCGTTCCACCACACGCCCACCTTCGGAAACCATTGTCCCGCCATCAGGAAGTCGCGCTTATATCCCGTCCGCGCCACCACCTCCGGAAACTTCGCCACAAAGTGAATTCGAAACTGCACGCTCTGGTTCGGCGGCAGCGGCCGCGGCAGCGCAATCTCAAACACCGTGCGATCGTCCGCATTGCCGTCATCCGGCGCGATAAATTTCATCTGCTTCGTCACGTCTATATGACCAGCTGGGCCGCTGCCCACAATTTCCAGCGACTTCACTTCATTCGAGCCAAAATGTTTGTTGTCCCAACTAGCGCCTTCCTCGGAATCCCTCTGCCCGCCCCGCTGCGCCTCCGTCATCCAAGTGGACTTCGGCTGAAACGCATTCAGATAAAGATGGAAAGGAAATTTGTCCAGCGTCGTCCCCGTTCGATTCGTATAGGTGAGAACTTCGGTCGCGTCCAGCGTATGTGTACTCGCGTTGTAAGCGCCCTCAATCTGATACGCCACCACTCGCTCGCTCATCGGAGCACCCTGGGCCACGCAACTCGCTGCATTACACGCAATCCAACTCGCAGCACCGCTCGCCGTCAATACCGCCGCGATTGCAATCCGGCACACTCGCCAATGCATTCCGTGCGTCCTCCGAACTCATGTTCCTGTCTACAAATCTAGTGTTCAACAGCATACCAATCTTTCTCCCTGCTGCCCCAATCTCTCTGGTTCCCTCGTCCCGCCTGCTGCTCCCGTAATGTTTCTGGCCTTTCCCGTCCCGCCTGCGGCTGCCGTAATGATTTTGGTGCCCCACGTCCCGCCCGGCTTCATCGGGCTGACGTGGGGTCGTTGACCTTGCCTTTGCCGTTGCTCTCGCCTTTGACCTCGCCTTGGCTTCAAACCTTGAAACTTTCAACCTTGTGAAACCTTGAAACCTTTCACTCCAATCCTTTTCACGCTAAACTTCCAGCATGCGAGTCCTCGGAGTTGATTGCGGCGGAGAGTTCACCGGCTTCGGCGTAGTCGAAGGCGATGGCCGCACCCTCGTCTGTCTCACCACCGGAGCCATCCGCCTTTCATCTCGCGAAGCTCTCGAGCTCCGCCTGAAGAAGGTCTTCGACGGCCTCACTGCTCTCATCGCCGAATATCAGCCTGAAGTCGTCGCCATCGAAGACGTCTTCTACTCCGTCAATGCCAAGAGCGCTCTCAAACTCGGACACGTTCGCGGAGTTGCCATGATGTCTGCTGCCCAGCACGGCCTTTCCGTCGTCGCCTACGCCCCCTTGGCCATCAAGTCTGCTGTTGTCGGCTACGGACGCGCCGAGAAGTCTCAGGTCCAGGTGATGGTCGCTCGCCTGCTTCACCTCGAAACCATTCCCGAGCCCGCCGATGCTGCCGACGCCCTGGCCATTGCCATCTGCCACATTCATACGGCAGCCACTCTCACGCGGCAAGCCGCTACGTCGAAATCATGAATTCTGGAAATCATGAATTCTGGAAAGCATAGAATCCTGAAAGCATAGAATCGCGCAAGTATGAGAAAGCTCGCCCTAGCCCTCGTCCTGTTCGCCGCTTCCGCTCTCCTCGCGCAGCCACCCGCCTCCGCCCGCGTCACCTTCGAACAGCGCTGGCCCACTCGCGATCCCCAGTGGTTCGAACTCGTCGTTCAGCATGACGGCACCGCAAAGTACCGCTCCCTACCGCTCCCCGATCCCAAGGCCCCCGCCAACGACCCTCCCGAGCCCTACGAATTCACCTTTACCCTCTCTCCCCAGTCGCGCGATTTCATCTTTGCCATAGCCCCCCGTCTCCACCAATTCCAGCCCACTCTCGACAAAAACAACGTAGCCTTTACCGGAACCAAGACTCTCCGTTACGAAGACCCCGCCTTGCCCCCCTCCAGCATCTCTTACAATTATTCCTCTTCTCCCGAACTCGCCCGCCTCACCACCTTCCTGGAGGGTGTTTCAGAGACCATTCAGCTATCCCAGAGCCTCCAATTCCAGCTTCGTTTTGACAAGCTCGCCCTCGATTCCTCTTTGCGTCGAGCCGAAGAGCTCGTTTCCTCTCGCCAGCTTTACGAATTGCAGATTCTTACCCCCATCCTCACCCGCATCGCCAATGATCCAACTATCATGAACATTGCTCGCCAGCGCGCCCGCCGCATCCTCCAGGTTCCCACCCCCACCAAACTTAAATAATCTTTACTCACAACCGAATCTTTCCCGCCGCTAGCGCGTTCATACTGTTAATGGCAGGAGTGTCATCTATGACCACCTATAGAGTTCGGCTCCTTGGCTTCACCGTCGTGCTCTTCCTTTTCACCGTTTTGTCGGCCCTCGCCTCCAACAACATCCGAATCGTTCGTCTCAGCCTCGTCCAAGGCGACGTACAAATCGATCGCAACGCAGGAGATGGTTGGGAGCAGGCCATCAACAACATGCCTGTAATCGCCGGAGCCCGCATCTACGCCGCCGATCATTCCAAAGCTGAGCTTGAGTTCGAGGATGGTAGCAGCGTCCGTCTCGTCGGACCCGCGCAAATCACAATGCTCAACCTGTCCGCCGCCAACGACGGCTCCAAGGTCAATCAGGTTCAAGTCGATTCCGGTCAGGTTTACGTCAACGCGCGCCTTCATCATCACGACGACTTCCGCGTACTCGCTCCGACGGGCGAAATCTTCGTAGTCACCCGCCCCTCGCGTCTCCGCTTCACCGTAGATGAGCAGACCGCCTCGCTTTCCATGCTCGATGGGGAAGTATCGGTACAAGATGGCGGCCATCAGGCCAAGGTCCGCGCCGGTGAGACCTACAACTATGTCCTCGGACAGCCCGAGACCGCCGCTCGTCAGGAAACCGTTCCGCCCCAGCCCGCCGACGAATGGAACCAGCAGCGCGACGCCTACAACGAGCAGTACGCCGCTGCCGGAGCCCAGTACTCAGGCGAAAATCCCAACGCCCCCGGCACGGCCGATCTCGCCAATTATGGCCAATACAGTGACATTCCCGGATACGGAGTAGCCTGGCAGCCCTACGGCGTAGGCCCCGGGTGGGATCCCTATGGGTACGGCGCCTGGAGCTACTATCCCGCTTTTGGCTGGACCTTTGTCTCCGGCTACCCCTGGGGATGGGCGCCCTTCTTTTACGGCGACTGGTGCTTCATCAACGGACGTGGCTGGTGGTGGCGTCCCGGAATTGGACATCGTCCCGGCCACGGCGGCGGCTGGCATCCCCGTCCGCGCTTCACCGGTAGCCCTGCTCACGCCTGGAACGCTCCGCATCCGCCCGCACGTGCCACGCGAGGCACCGTAGCCGTCGCAGGCTCTCACATCTCCGCCGGATCCATCTCCGCCACCCACGGATCGGTGATCCCCGGCCAGCATGGGTTTGTTGATGTAACCCACGGCACTTCCGCCGGAATTTCCGCTGGTCGTCCAGTCAGCCGCACCGGGGCCCCCGGCCTCGTCTCCGGAACTGCATCCGCAGTCGGTTCCACCCCCCGGGCGGTCGTTCCCCGATCCAATGTTGCCGTTGGTACGCCCGTGGCCCGGGGAACTTCGGCCTTGAACCCCGGCCTAGTCCGAGGCAATTCCCCCATCGTTGGACAGCGTGGATCATCCTACGCGCTCACCAACGACGCCAGCCGCAGCGGAATGAACTCAGGCCGCTCCGGCTATCAACTCCACCGTCCACCCGCCGGATACACCCCCAATGGCGCCCAGGCCACCATCCAACGCGGATACAGCGCCCCACCGGTCTCGATTCCGCGTGCATATAGCCCTGCTCCGGTCAGCCCTCCGCCCGTTAGCGCTCCTTCCCACGTCACCAGTGCCCCCGTCGCCCACGGATCCATGTCCCCTGCTGTCAGCAGCGGTGGAGGTGGCTTCCACGGCGGCGGTGGTGGCTTCAGTGGAGGCGGCGGTCACGCCGGCGGCGGCCATCGTTAAACCCGTGCCTTTGTGTTTTGGTGCCCCATTTCTGCCTTCCGTTGACACCAACAACGGGCATATGTGGGTCACCAGTGTTTCTCTAATTCCACCCGCTGATCAGGCGTAGATGCCGCGGGTGCGGATGGTGGAGGCCACGCGGTCGATGGCGAGCATGTAGGCGGCGATGCGGTTGTTGACCGCGTGCGATTCGGCGTAGCGGAGTACATCATGGAAGGCGGTGGTCATGATGTGCTCGAGTTCGGCGTTGACGTGGTCTTCCTTCCAGAAATATCCCTGACGATCTTGCACCCACTCGAAGTAGGAGGTGGTGACGCCTCCGGCGTTGGCGAGGATGTCAGGGATGATGAAGACTCCCTTGTCCTGCAGGATGTCATCGGCGGCGGCAGTGGTGGGACCGTTGGCTCCTTCGGCGATGATCTTCGCCTTGATTTTGGAGGCGTTCAGGCTGGTGATGACATTTTCGGTGGCGGCGGGGACGAGTACTTCGCAGTCGGAGATCATGAGTTCTTGCGGATCGGCGGGCTCGGCTTCGGGGAAGCCCAGGATGGTGCCGACTTTGGCTTTGTACTCGAATAGCTGCCGGATGTTGATGCCTTTCTCGTTGTGAAGTCCGCAGTTCCATTCGGCGATGCCGGTGACTTTGAATCCCTGCTCGTGCAGTAAGAGCGCAGCGTAGGAACCGACGTTTCCGAAACCTTGCACGACGACGCGGGTGTTCCATGGCAACAGGCCAAGTTTCTTGACGGCCTGATTGGCGACAAGCATAACGCCGCGGCCGGTGGCAGCTTTGCGTCCACGCGAGCCACCGATTTCGATGGGCTTGCCGGTGACGACGGCGGTGACGGTTTGGCGCATGTGCATGGAGTAGGTGTCCATCATCCAGGCCATGGTCTGCTCGTTGGTGTTGACGTCGGGGGCGGGAACGTCTTTCTCGGGACCGATGACTTCGATGAGTTCGGCGGTAAAGCGGCGGGTCATGCGCTCGAGTTCGCCGCGCGACATGGTCTTGGGATCGCAGATGATTCCACCCTTCGCTCCGCCGAAGGGAATGTCGACGACGGCGCACTTCCAGGTCATCCAGGCGGCGAGGGCACGGACTTCGTCGAGATTGACTTCGGGGGCGTAGCGGATACCACCCTTGGCTGGGCCGCGAGCTATGGAGTGCTGCACGCGGTATCCGGTGAATAGCTCAATGCGGCCATCGTCCATTTGAACGGGGATGTGTACGGTGATTTCTCGTGCGGGCTGGCTGAGAATCTTCCAGAGACCCGGGTCAAGATTGAGTTTGCGGGCAGCGAGTTCAAAGCGCGCTGCCTGCGCTTCCCAGGGATTGGTTTCCATGTGTGGATCAATAACGGTTGACATACTATCTCCCATATTACGGGTAAGCTCCGGGAGCGAGTGAAGGAGGCACAATTCTCCCCATCCCCGCCCCGAGTGCAAACCGGCTAGTATATGCACCGCTACAGAGAACAGGCAAGCAGAAGCATGAGGATGGCGAGGAGAAAAAGGTATCTGAGGTTGGGAGTATTTCGGGGCGAGGAAAGCAGGTGCAGGATGTAACCTGCACCTGCTTCGTGTTACTTGTCGGAGTCGGGTGTTGCGGGCTTGTCGGGCGAGGGGGGAGCAGGAGGTTCGGCGGAAGCGTCATTCCCGGGGCCTGGGCCAGGGCCGTGGTGGCGCTGAAATTCGGCTTGCGGTCCACGCATGGGGGGCGGGAAGTGTTCGCGGTGAGGACGCATGGCGCGGAGCTTCTTCCACTGATCGGGAGTGAGGACACGGCGGATGGCAAATGCCATTTGGGCATTAGCCTTCTCCAGCGAAGCGCGGGCGGTGGTGATGCGGTCGATGGCGCTTAGCACGGAGCCCTCGTCGGGATTATCGGCCTCAAGCATGGGTTCGAGTTTTAGCTCTTCCTTCTGCAGGTTGGCGTGGACATCGACGAGCTTCATGCGGCTATCCTGGAAGATCTGCTCGATCTTTTGAACCTGACCATCGTTGAGACCGATGTTCTTTACGATCTCGGCATCTTTCCACCAGCGTCCGGGTGGCAGAATGCCGTGCATCTCGCCACCGGGTTTCATGTTGTGAGGACCAAAGCTGGGGCCTCCGGGACCACCCTGGGGCGGCTGCGCGAGGGCGACTCCGGACATAATTCCGGATGTCATGCCGCAGAATAGCAAACTTGCAATCAATAGCTTTCGGATCATTTACTTTCTCCTTTTAAGCCGGAAATGTTGCCGGGTTTTGCATGGTCGAGATTGGCTGCGGCAATTTCGTTGCGCGCGGTGGTGATGACGCTGACCGGAGCGAGAGCCTGCGGGATCTCGCGGTTGAGGTCGTTGTTCACTTCTTCGAGCAATTGGTCATCGGTGATGGCGGCGGCAGACTGCTGCGTGGCAGGATGCGGCGTGCTCATCGATGGCGGTGTCGTCGAACTTGGTGCGGCGTGCCCATTTGCAGAAGCACTGGGGGCGGTCCGGTATGCGGTCACTGGGGGGCGTGACCTCAGCATCCACGCGGTAGGCGCTGCCAGCGCCAGCGCCAATAGTCCGGCGCTTGCCCAGCGCAGACGATGCACTGCGAGGGCTTTTCTCGGAGTAAAGCTTGCGGCCATGTGGGCGCTTTGAGCGCGGGCAGACTGCTGCCGGATGGCCAGTGTGTAGCGCGAGATTCCGCCACGCATGGCGGTGGCCTCGGTGCGACATTGGTCACAGCTATGGAGGTGGGACTGGGTCTCCTGATCCGCCTCTCCGGCCAGCCATTGCGCTAATTGTTCGTCGCCGAGATGCTTCATTGTTTTTCCCTCTGTTGCCGTAGAGCGTTGACGGCTCGCGACAGATGAGACTTCACGGTTCCGGTCTCAACATCCATGGCTTGCGCGATCTCTTCGATGGAAAGCTCTTCGAGAAATCGCAGATGGAAGACCGTCTGCTGCTGCGGGGAAAGCGTCTTCACCGCAGCCATGGTGCGCTGCAACTCCTCGCGGGCGAGCAAGGCGCGGTCGGCGCGGGGAGTGGAATCGACGGCCATCTCGGTCGCCAGTTCCGCCTCTTTGGGGTTGTTTCCGAGCAGCCGCCGCCAGAAATTCTGCCGACGGTTGCGTTGGTAATCGCGCGCAAGGTTCACGGCGATGCGGATGAGCCATGTGCTGACGCTGGATTCGCCACGGAACTCGGCGCGGGCGCGATAGGCTTTCAGAAAGCAATCCTGAGCCAGGGTCGCTGCTGCTTCGTCATCGCGCAGCTCGCACCACAGCAGACGGTAGATTCTGGCCTGGTGCTCGCGCACGATGTCATCGAATTCGGTAGCGGTCCATCCCGCGTCGCTCATTACCGGTACTGTCAAGGTTTCTTCCATCGCCGCTCACACCATTGGACGGAGATGGTTGATTGGGGTTTACGTAAAGTGAGGTAATGATTACAAAGAATCCGATGATTACTTTAACTCTGTGCCGCAGCGAGGCGCGCACGGACGTGGTTCCGGATGGATTCTACTAGGGAGGTATGTTCCATCTGCGGCAGGAGAGCCGGAATAACGGAGAGCCTGCAGGGCGGACTCAAGTTGGTATATACTCGATCCATCGAAGCTGCGGGCTAGTGTGCGCGAGCTTCAGGTGTTTCAAAGGAGGCCGGTCTTCAGCAGTAGCTGGGACAGCATACCGAAGGCAAAACCGCTTGCTCCCCGAATAGTGGGAGATGCGGTAAAAAGCCTTCTTGCGGCCTTATTCCCCTCCGACTGCCGAATCTGCCAAGCCTCTCTCTTCTCTGTTTCGCGAGTTCCGGTCTGCTCCTCCTGTATCGAATCCGTTCAGCCGATTGTGCTGCCGCGCTGTAACGTCTGCGGGAACCTGCTGGCCGCGACCGATGCCGCATTTGGCGATGCCTGCTGCCCGGAGTGCGCGAGCGAAGGGCCGGCCTTTGAGCGGGCGGTGAACTATGGGGCCTACACGGGCGTGCTGCGGCAACTGATTCACCTGCTGAAGTATGAGCGGGTGCGTCCGGTGGCCAACGTGCTGGGACGATTTACGGCCGAAGCCTGCTTGCAACTTGAGGGCGATATTGACGTTCCAGAGTTACTGATGATTCCGGTGCCGGCGCACAAGTTGAGGATGAGATCGCGTGGATTCAACCAGGCAGAGCTGATTGCGCGGGCGGCTCAACGCGGGATTGAGCAGGCGACAGGGCGCAGGCTGAGTCTGGATGTGACCTCACTGCTGCGCGTGCGCTTTTATGAATCGCAGGTTGCGCTAAGTGCCGAGCAGCGGCGGCAGCAGATCCGCGGCGCCTTCAAGGTGACATCGCGCGACAGGATCAAGGGCCGCGAAATTCTGCTGATCGATGATGTGCTTACGACCGGAGCTACGGCTGCGGAGTGTGCTCGCGAACTGCGTCACGCGGGAGCCTCGCGAGTGTGGGTTGCGACTCCGGCGCGGGCGCTGGGGCGGGCTGAGCAGAATGCTGTTGAGCAAGCGGGCGCGGGCGTGCCTGACACTGAATTACTTTCACCGTCAATACTGTCACCGTTAAGTAGAACGTTCCGTCCGACATCGCTGGGTCCATCCGTAACGGGGCCGTCGCTGCCGGGCACGGCTGCGGGAACCCTCCTCCCGAGTCGTGGCATCCAATTGTCCTATGGAGAGCAACGTGTTGGGCTGACACGCAATGCGAGCCGGCCTGCCCTGGGGATTAACGCCAATGGAGAGTCACAGATCAATCCGATCGCATAACGATCACTCCGAGCGCGGCTACTCGGCCATGCACGCTCCCGTGCTTGTTCTAAATGCTTCCTACGAACCTATCAATATTTGTGCGGCTCGCCGGGCTATCGTTCTGGTGCTGAAGGGCGTAGCGGCGACCGAGGAAATCAATGGTCATTTTCTGCATTCTTCAAGAGTTGCGATCAGGGTTCCGTCCGTTATAAGGCTGCTGGAATATCGACGCATTCCTCATCAGACCAGGGCACTTTCACGCAAAAACATATTGCTGCGCGACCGCAACACCTGCCAATACTGCGGAGTGGTGCTGCCGGCCAGCGAACTGACTCTCGATCACGTGCTACCACGCTCGCGGGGCGGGCTGTCGACATGGGAAAACCTGGTGGCCTGTTGCCATGAATGCAATCGAAGGAAGGGGAACGCGCTGGCACATGAGTGCGGGATGCGTCCGCTGAAAGAGCCGCGCCCGTTCTCGCTGCACACCAGCCGTCACTTGATGCGGATGATGGGGCGCAGCGACGCTAAGTGGCGGAAGTATCTGTTCTATTAGTTTGCCGAGAGGGCCGTGCTGCAAGGCACGTTTTTAGTGTGTTCCTGAGCCGCATTTTGCAAGGCTGAGATGCGGCTGGATTTCATTTGCCTGAAATCGTTCAATCTCACCTTAGTACCTTCAGCTCTGCACAGCCGTTCGCATCAAACCCCATATACGCTGTTCAATACTGTCCCTTGTTCTCGTCGTGAGTTCGAGGCGGCATGGAGAAACAATGCCAGAAAATGTAATGGACCAGATCGCTGAAGAGTTACGGAGTGGCGGTGCGCAGTGGTTTCCAGAACTGGGTGAGCCTCGTGCAGTGCGTGTTGTGGGGCATACGCCCAAGGCGGATCACTACATCTACGAACTGGTGCTCGATTTTGCCAATAGCAATGAGCGGCTTTCGGCGAAGCTCTACAGGACGAGCAAGTGTGGACAGGCGGGCGCACGCAATCTGGCAGCGGCAGAGACAGAACATCTGCGGTCGATCCACAGCATTGCTACGGAAAAGAACTTTTCTGGCATTCCGCGTCCCATTGGAGATTTCAGTGAGTTGGGCGCGGTAGTGAGTCAGAAGCTGGCGGGCATTCCGCTGCAATCGATCATCATGAAGGCGGCGCTGCTGCCAGGATACATGGATGTGGGCTTGCTGCAGGGTGCAGCGACGGCGAGTGGAACATGGCTGCGATCTTTTCAGAGAGTGACGGCGAAGCCTCCGAAGCCGCTGGACGGCGATGCGCTGCAGATCGAGTTGGAAAAACTGTGTCATAGCTGCAAAGGCGAAGGACTGGACGAGGCATCAATCCGAAGGATTTTGTCGGGAACGCGGGCGATTCTGGACAGGGCGCGCAAGCCTTTGACGAACTCGACGGTGCTGAATGAGTTTTCGCCCCTGAATGTGTCAGTGATGGACAAGGGTGTCGGGTTCTGCGATTTCGCGCGGATGGAAGAAGACGGCAGCACTTATACGGACCCCGCAACCTTCCTGGCGTGCGTGGAGGCGCTGGAGAAATATCCGTTCTGCAACCGGGCGATTACAACCGAGGTGCAGGATAACTTCCTTGATGCCTATGGAGCCTCAGGGCAGGAGCGGGAGGTTCTTCAAGTGGTCAAGATGAAGGTTCTGCTATCGATGTTTGCCGCGGGACGCACGGTGAAAGAAAGTGCGGTTCGGAAGAAAGTAATGTGGGCGAACGTGATGAAGAAATTCATTCAGACTGCGGCGGATCGCTCACTGCCGAGCGCGGCTTAAGAGCAAAGGCAAGGGCAATTCAACTACCCCACGTCAGCCCAATAAAATCGGGCGGGACGTGGGACACTCTACAACCTTGGCGCGCAACTTACCGCATACTTCTGTAACTTTTCTAAACCTCTCCTAATTACTTCTTGTCTCCCGGATTCTTCTGGGTTTCGTCTGCACCTTTAATTTCCTGACCCTCGTAGAGAATCCTGGTCTTGGAGCCGAAGCGGCGATAGTTCTCATATTTCACAACTTGGCGGATGTGAATGTCGCCCATGGTGAAGTGCAGGTTGTCATCGACCTTCGTGTAGGTGGGAAACCAATACTGGCCATCGATCTGCTCGCGCCATGTGGTGAAACGAGGGAAGAGATTTTCCTGACCCTTCTTGGGCTTTACGAGGTCGGGAACATTCTTGCCGTAGGTCTTTACGATCTGGAAGTCGTGGTCGTCGACCCAGATGCGGCCTTCGAAATATCGCTGCCCTTTATCAATCTTTTTCGGACTGAGATCGAAGACGTAACAGTTGAGTTCGTCCTGTTGCTGCTGGCCGAGGTACTTGACGTTGTAGGAGGGAAGATCGTCGATGGTCATGGTGAAGGGCATGCGCTTCTCGATGTCGTCGAGATCTTCCTGCGTCATGTCGATGCGGGTGAGGGTATTTTGCGGGGCAAACTTTATCTGCTGAATGCGTCTGCCTTTGTCGTCGAAGACAACGTCGGCAACCTGCTGATATTCGCCATCGACGGTGTTGCCCTCTACGGTCTGCACCTTCACGCTCTGGGTCCAGGTGTACTGCTCGCGAGCGAGTTTGAACTCCTTCTCTTTCGAGGCAAAACGCTGGACCAATTCATCGACGGTGATGCTCTTGGGCGGCACGTTGTTGAGCGGACCTTCGCCCTCCTGGGCAAAAGTGGGCAAAGACAACAGGCACAAGAGAAGAGCGCTGAATGTACGTACGACAAAAGTTCGTGTCATGGTTGCGGATGACCCTCGCAGAACTGGTTTCGATGCGCCCCAGCCCTATGTCTCTGTTCGATGCGTCGGGAGACAGGGCGGGTGCGAGGCGCTGCAGAATCGTCTGCCATGCCTTATTCGATAACGCTTCATTGTGTCACGGCGAGGCGGAGACGCGGAGGGTGTGAATGCAAACTGGCAAGATGGAGAACGCCGATATTCCGGAAACAGGGTTGTTCCGCGAAGCTACTGGCGCTCGCCGACGCGTACGTATTCGAAGCGGTTGACGAATCCGGCTCCTCCGGCGCTGATGAGGGCAATGCGGGGGCGATTGTTTGTGAGCGTCCAGCTTGGGCCACGGGTCCACTGGATTCCATCGTGAGAGGAATAGGGAGTGTAGATGGAGCCGTGACGCGCAATGCGCAGCCAGACCTCGGGTGCGGCAGAGGCAAGATAAGCGCGGCCCCAACTGCCAGGGCGTGCAAACTCAAGCTGCATGGTGCCGGAGATGGATTGCAAAGTGAGCTTCAGGAAGTGAGCGTCGTCCTGGTAGATGACGAGTCCGCCTTCGATGAAACTTTGCTGTTGGACGGCAGGGAGATTGTTGTTGAGTTTCACTTCGACGATGTAGTCGGATGGGGGTGCGAGTTCGGCGAGCAGGGGAGCGTCGTGCTGTTCGTCGCGAAGGTCTCCGGGCTGTGTGGGGAGGAGGAGAGCTCCGTTTTGCACGCCGAAGATGCTGGTGGGGAGACCGTGTATCCAAGTCCATTGCGCGCCGGGTCTTCCAGCTTTGAATTCGCTGGAATATGAAGGAAAGAGCGGGCCGAGAGATTCCTGCGAGGCGGGGGCGGCAGAGAGTAATGGCACATTGGCGGCGAGGGCTGGGGCGGGCTCCGGTTGGTCGGAAGGGCCTGCACCGGCTCGGACAGTGGGCCAGCCATCACTCCACTCGATGGGATCGATCATGGCGGGACGGCGCGTCCATCCACTGGAGAAGATGGGCTGGGCGGCGTCGATGGCGTGATAGAGCATCCAGTCCTGGCCGTTGGGATCGGTGAAGGTCGCGTTGTGTCCCGGGCCGAGCCAGCGATTGCCGTTCATTAACAGGACGGGCGTGCCGCCGACGTTGCGATCCATGAGGGAGACGCCGTCTTTATCTACATAAGGGCCGAGGATGTGGGGAGCGCGGGCGACGAATACTCCGTAGCCGCTGCCGGACCCGGCGCAGCAGGTTCCCGCCGAAAGAAACAGGTAATAGTAGCCCTGGTGCTGCACGATGTAGCTGGCTTCGTAACGATCAGAAGGAGATATCTGTGTGGCGGAGCCGGGCTGGGTGGAAAGCCCGTCGTCGGTGAGAAGACGGACTTGCGTGCCACCGTTGAAGCTGCCGTAGAGGATGTAACGCTGTCCGGCTTCGGTGGCGATGTTGGAGTCGATTACATCGCGCCAGATGCCGTTGGCGAACTGCTCCTGTGGGATGACGGGAGTGGGAACGGCGGTGAACGGTCCCTCGGGACGGTCGCTGGTGGCGACGTAGATGGCTGGGCCGTTCGGGCTGAGGGTTGGTGTAGCGGCCAAAGCTGTTGGCGGGGCGGGAGGGAGCGCGGAAAGCGCGGGTGCGCTCGCTGGAGGACTGGCTGGAGGAAGTGTCGGCCATGGCGAAGGCATGGACCGGGGCGAAGGCGGCAGGCGCGCAGGCCGCAACAGACAGTAGCAGGATTCCCGCCAGTGAACTTCCCAAGAGCTTTTGCATGAGCGTGCAAACAGCTTACGATTCAGCGGCTCTGGTTTTAACTGGTGAAATGCAGCACTCGAGGTCCGTAAATGTGCTTAGTTTGCTTGCTGGTTTCCTGAGGTGGAAGGGGGCCAGTGTCCTAGGTGGAGAATTCTGAGCCAGAGGGGAATCTGAAAGTTCGATGTGGCGGCGAATCAAAGATGCTGATGGGCTGCTGGGAGCTCTCGGGGGCGCTGGGGAGCAATGGAAAAAACGACTAGAATTCCGGCAGGTTTTCCGGGCATCCAGTCGCCATTATGAAACCGTTATGAATTTGGATCAGTAGCTGGAACCGCGTGCTTCGTCCGTATCCTTCCAGTAGTCCTGATCCCTTAAGAAGTAGTTTTCATTAAAAGTATTAAGCGCTGTGCGGAAGAACATGCGAGCAATCTTGAAGTGTCCCATTTTTTTGAAACGGCGATTGCTCGTGACTACTCCGCCGCCGACGATTCCGAAGCGGAGCGGAGAGACCTTTTTGCTGAGCAGGTAGTCTTCGGCGTAGAGTGCGCGCTCGTTGAAGCCTCCAAACTCGTCAAACTTTTTCTTGTCGAACATCATGAACATGCCGGTTGCGAAAGGCTTTGTCCATGAGGCAAAGCGTTGCACGAGGTTGTTACCAGCGTAGAGAGCCCTGTCCAGTATCGAACCGCCTGCGCACCAGACGTTGGTGGTGAGGCAGTGCAGACGGCGGCGCTTCATGCGCTCGACTGCGCGGCGAAGGAGCGTTGGGTCGGTCAGCTCTACGTCGGCGTCCACGAAAAGAACGTAACGGCTGTTGGTAAGGCGAGCTCCGTTGTTTCGTCCCACAGATGGCAGGCCACCGGGGATGATCGTGACGGGCAGCTTTCCGGCGAAAGAAAGCGCGATGTCGATGGTGTTGTCCGTGGAATTCGCGTCAGCAACGAAGACTCTCGTAGCAGGCAAATTCGGATAATCTTGCCGGATCAAAGAATTCATCAGCCGGGGCAGGTTCTGGCTCTCGTTCTTGGCAGGTATCACGATGGTCAGTTCCGGTAGTGTGTTCACGGATGGCAACTCCATTCTCATCGATGGTGATGTAGGTAGCGCGCGCATCAATCCAGCTTCCGGTGTTGTAGTACCACACGCCGTCGCGAAACAGAGAGGTGGAGGCATGTGTGTGACCGCAGAAAACGCGTTCGATTCCGCCTAGTTTTGCGAAGCTGAGCGCGCCCTCGGCAACTTTCTGTTCCATGCGGAGCCAGCGCGTGTTGAGCCGGTCCAGAAGACGCGAAAAGCTCTTGTTTCGGGTATCGAGTTTTTGGATGTGATAGAAAATCTTTTCACCGAAGCTGCTGATGAAAGCGTTGCGGCTGACGAAGCGGTCGAACTGATGGCCGTGTACCGCGAGGTGGCGCACTCCATTGAACTCCCAGACGTATCGCTGATAGACAGGGACTCCGACGAGGTGCGACATTATGTTGGAAAGACCCTTGTCGTGATTTCCCTCGACCCACACGACTTCGATCTTTCGCTTGGGATTGGAAAGCTTTCGAATGCAGGAAAGGAACTTCCAGTGGTCACCCGTCAATCGTCCGAAGTTCAGGTCGCTGAAGATGTCGCCCAGTAGTATGAGTCGCCGGTATTTTGTTGACTCGAGAACGTGGACCGCATCCCTGGCTCGGCTCAATTCAGAGCCGAGATGGACATCGGATAGAATCAGGGTGTCGAATACCTGCTTCATGGTCCTATGGTGGACATCGGTCGTTACACGACGATGAACGTTGAGTGAAAAGCAGGAGAATCTGTGTGCTGGTTCTGGGCGGCGATGGCGTCCGGGAGCACACGCATAACTGAGACGAGCTATGAGCATTGCTGGGAATCTGAGTGAAGTTCGCGGACGAATTGCGCAGGCGGCACGGCGCGCGGGACGCGACGTGGGCGAAGTCGCGCTGATGGCGGTTTCGAAAAACCATCCGGGGTCGGCCATTCTGGAGGCGATTGCCGCGGGGCAGGTGCTCTTTGGTGAGAATCGCGTTCAGGAGTTTGCGGGCAAGCGGGATGAGGTAGTGGCCGTGTCGGGCGCCGGAAAGTTTCACCTGATCGGGCATCTGCAATCGAACAAAGCGGCGAAGGCGGCGGAGCTGTTCGATGCGGTCGATAGCGTGGATTCGCTGCGGCTGGCGGAACGGCTGAACGATGCGGCGATGAGGCTGAACCGCAGGCTTGATGTGCTGGTCGAAGTCAACGTGGGCGGCGAAGAGGCCAAGTCGGGACTGAAGCCTGAGTCGAAGGATCTGCCAGCGCTGCTGGAAGCCCAGGCGAGACTCACGATGCTGACGATTCGCGGATTGATGACGGTGCCGCCATATACGGAAGATCCGGAAGGAGCGCGAGGGTGTTTCCGCAGCTTGCGCGAGTTGCGCGACCAGTTGAGCGCCGAGAGCGGGTTGAAGCTCGCGGAGCTTTCGATGGGAATGTCACATGATTTTGAGGTTGCGATCGAGGAGGGCTCTACCTGCGTGAGGGTAGGAACGGCTATCTTCGGAGCAAGACCGTATGCCGCGCCGTACGAGGAGTCTGCCGGATGAAATGGATGGACGCACTGTTTGCATGGGCGTTGGTGTTGCTGGGCGGCGCTCACTTTCTGGCCGCATGGATTCCGAAGCTGGCCGTGCTGCGAGGACCATGGACGGGAGGCGCGGCGGTGGCCATCGTCTCGATGGGGCTGATGAACGCGGTGCGTTCGCAGCGAAAGAACGACCGCTTCCTGGGCTGGACGACGGCGGTGGTGACGGCGTTGGCGGGTGCCATGTGCATTGGAGTGCTCTACCACTTTCCCGGCAATGTGTTGCATCAGCCGGCAGCGCTGGCGACGGGCGTGCTGGCGGTGTTTGAACTGTTTTTCACGCTGGCAAGATAAGCAGTGGCATTCACGGTTCGCGACACGGCCCATGGCGCGCAATTTGCGCTGCGAGTGCAGCCGCGCGCGAGCCGCACGGGGTTTGTCGGTGTGATGGGCGATGCGATCAAGCTGGCGATCACGGCTCCTCCGGTGGATGGAAAAGCGAACGAGGCAGTCGTTAAATATCTCTCGGATTTGTTTCGGGTGCCTAAGTCGGGGATCGCGATTGTGTCGGGTGAGACAGGGAGGAACAAGTTGATCGCGATTCGCGGCATGACGGCGGAGCAGGTGAGAAAAGTGCTTGGTGTGTAAGGCTACGAAATCCCTGTAAGATAATCCTTCACTCAATTTTGTCATTAATCCACGTCGTTTATCGTTTCCTCGGAGTGCAGATGCTGAATCTTTATGCCGTGGTCCTCACGGTGATCGTGGGCGCGCTGCTTACTGTAAGCGTTTGGCAGATGCGCAAGGTGAAGACCAAGGCTGATTATCTTGTGGCCGGGCGTTCGCTGCCCGCCTACGTGCTGGTGTTTACGCTGCTGTCTTCGTGGATCGGCGCGGGATCACTGTTTGCGGGGGCGGAGAACGCATTCCGCAATGGCTTTGCCGCATTGTGGCAGCCTGCGGGCGGATGGGCGGGACTGCTGATCATCTACTTCGTGGCGCCACGGGCGCGGAAGTTTGCGCAGTTCACGATCCCGGATCTGCTGGAGGCGCGGTACAACACAGCCGCGCGGGTGCTGGGGACGATTGCGATTCTGTTTGCCTACACGGCAATTACCAGCTACCAGTTTCGCGCGGGCGGAGACATCATGCACTTGATCTTTCCGGCCATCGCGAAGACACAGGGCACGCTGATTATCGCCGCATTTGTGATTGTGTTTACGGCGCTGGCGGGCATGGCTTCGGTGGCGTACATGGACGTGGTGATCGGAATATTGATTTCGGTCATTGGCTTTATTGCGATGCCGGTGTTGATGGGACACATCGGTGGATGGGCGGGACTGCATGCGTCACTTCCGGCTACGCACTTTACGCTGTTTGGAGAATGGGGCCGGACTGCTGGAACGGGTGTGCGCGACGGCGTTAGAGATAACAAGGAAGCGTTGATTCGCGCGCTGGAGTATTTCTTCCCGACCTTTCTGCTGATGATTGGCAATCAGTCGATGTATCAGAAGTTTTTCTCGGCGAAGACGGAGAAGGACGCAAGCGTTGCGGTGGTGGGATGGGTATTTGGCACAGTGGTGCTGGAAACACTGATCGTTACGCTGGCCGTGGTGGGATCGGGACTGCTTGCGCTGTCGCTGGTGCCTGCACCGGACTTCGCACCGCGCGAAATTATTCCGTTCACGGCGCGACACTTTCTGGCTCCGCTGGTGGGCGCGTTGCTGATGGGCTCGGTGTTCGCCAAGGTGATTTCGACGGCGAATAACTACCTGTTTTCTCCGGCGACGAATTTGATTAATGATGTGTACACACGGTTCATCCGTCCGGATGCGAGCCAGAAGAATGTGCTGCTGGTTTCGCGCTTCCTGGTAGTGGGATTGGGACTGTGGGCGCTGGTGCAGGCGATTAAGCTGGAGTCGGTGCTGGCAAAGGCAATGTATGCGTACACAATCTATTCGGCGGCAATTACTCCGGTGGTGATGGCTGCGTTCTTCTGGCGGCGGGCGACACGCGAGGGCGCGGTGGCTTGTCTGCTGTCGGGTACGGTGATTACGGTGGCGTGGGATTCGGTGAAGACACATCTGCCGCGAGTGATAGGGGAGCGCGATGCGATCTTCCCGGCACTGATTGTGAGTGTGATTGCGCTGGTGGTGGTGAGCCTGGTGACACCGAAGCCGAGCAGGGAACAGATCGCTATGTTTTACGAATAGATCACTATGGTGCTGATCGCAGCATTCTGATGGCGGCGTGCGGGCTCAATCGGAGGCAACCGGGCAGGCACCAGAACTTGTAATTAGCCGCGCGGCTGGCGGTGACCGCTGGGAAATGCGCGAGCTGTCACTGTTTTCCCCGCTCTGCTGTGCTTCAATACTCTCCATGTCTAAGCCGGTTTCTTATATTGCGGATCATCTGCGGCGGGTGTTGATCGATGGGGGGAGCGCTCCTCATACGGCGGAAGTGCAGTGGTTTTTCAAGGAAGAGATTCAATCGCGTGGCTGGTACACCAAAGAGCTCAGGAAGTTAGCACGGCGATTTGGGCGCGTTATTCGCCGGGAAGAAGGGATCGATTACCTGATCGGGGTGGCCGACAACCTGTTTCATGGGAATGTGCTGGAAGAGAAAATTCTGGCAGTGCTGCTGCTCGAGCCCTTCGCGGGAGAGTTTACTGCCGCGCATTTCAAGATCTTTGAAGAGTGGCTGGATCGAGTGAGCACTTGGGCCGATCACGATGCGCTGGTGCAATACATTATTGGGCACATGATTGTGGCTGATGCGCAGAGGCTGCGGCGGGTGTTCGTGTGGTCGCGTTCGGGGAATCGCTGGCGGCGGCGTGCGGCGGCGGTGGCGCTGTTGCGCGGGACGAATCAGGGATTGTTCTGGGACGAGGTACAGCAAATTACGCAGGCGCTGCTGGAGGACGAAGACGACATGGTGCGGAAAGGGCTGGCTTGGCTACTGCGGGAGACGGCGCGGTTTGACGGCGCACGGACGATGCCGCTGCTGATGTCGATTCGGAAGACGGCTCCGAGGCTGGTGCTGCGCACGGCTTGCGAGAGGTTATCGGCGGGGGAGAGAGCGTTGGTGCTGGGACGATAGACATAAAGGTACGCGGCGGCGGCGCGGAGGCCCATCGTCCGATGTAAGTTCCGCTGTTTGGACGCAATCATCTCGGAACCTTGGTTAGCATTCCTGATGGATCGTTCCGGTTTTTGGATTGCAATTGGATCAGCGAACTAATTCACTCCCGTGGAATTCCGAAGCAGGAAAGCAGCTCTCTCAGATCTACCTGGTAGACAACGGAAAGAGCGTAGAGGCGGAAGATTCCGGGGACGACCCCTTTGTTTTCGACCTCGGAGAGACGGCCCGGGGAGATGGCATACTCCTCGTTGTTCTGGGCTTCGGCGATTCGGCGTGTGGCCTCGGTTACGTCGCGCAGAACAAGGTGGCGCTGCTTGCGCAGTTCGCGCATGAGTTCGCCGGAGGTTCGGCCTTGGACTTCAAGGGGAGTCTCAGCAGGAGGATCTATGGTCATCGGCATAATGATGGCTTACCTTTCAACGGGCACATTGTAGGCAGAGTTAGTGTGCGGGTACAACATAGTAGCCGGGCAGCCTGCCAGTTTATTTTGAGCTGTACCGAAAGCGGAATTTCTTGAAAGCCGGGGTAGGGCAATGAAGGTAATTGTTTTTGGCGCGACGGGAATGGTGGGTGCGGGAGTGCTGCGCGAGTGCCTGCTGGATTCCGGGGTGGAGAGCGTGCTGACGGTGGGCAGGAACGCTACCGCGCAGGGGCATGGTAAGTTGCGTGAGATCGTGTGCAAGGATTTGTTGGATTTATCTCCGATTGCAGACCAACTGCGCGGCTATGACGCATGCTTCTACTGCCTGGGGATTTCATCGGTGGGGATGAGCGAGGCAGCATATCGGAAGGTGAGCTATGACATGCCGTTGGCGGCGGCGGAAATTCTGTTAAAGATGAATCCGGAGATGACCTTTGTTTACGTAACGGGTGCAGGGGCGGACGCCAGCGAACAGGGTCGCGTAATGTGGGCGAGAGTGAAGGGCGAGACGGAAAATGCTCTATTGAAGATGCCGTTCAAGGGAGTGTACATGTTCCGGCCGGGAGTGATTCAGCCACTGCATGGTATCCGGTCAAAGACTCGGTTATATCAGACATTCTATGAGCTGCTGGGGCCGGTGTTGTCGGCGGCAAGACGGTGGCTGCCTCGCTATGTGACGACGACGGAACAGATAGGGAAGGCGATGCTGGCGGTGGCTCGCAGAAATGGCGGACGGGGAGTGCTGGAGAGCGCGGATATCGATAAGTTGTGAAATCAGTGCTTATTCCGGCAAAAAGAGAGCCCTCGCGGTGGTGCGAGGGCTCTTTGCTTTGGTGATCAGAACTAGCGATTGTCGGGATAGTTCCGATTGTCAGGCGGAGGATAGTTCGGGTTGCTCTGGTTATCTGGATAGTTCCGGTTATCGGGTGGGTTATTGCGATAGGTTCGGTCATCCGAATTGCTTGGTGTGTTGTCGGGATAGTTGCGGTTATCCCGGTAATTCCTATCGTCGTTGTCGGGATTGGGTAGCCGTTCGCGATAGGCGGTGGCTACGACGGGCACGGACAAGTCGTTATTGAGGCGGAAGCTTAACTTGGTTTCGGCGGGGATGCTGAGATCTTTGCCGCGAGTGATGACCTGAGCTCCGGCACCGGCTGCGCCTCCGGCAATGGCTCCGATGGCTGCGCCTTTGCCACCTCCGGCAAGAGCTCCGAGAAGGGTTCCGGCGAGGGCCCCGCCGCCGACGTAGGTCCCGGTGCGCTTATTGGCGCCGAGGCCGCCGTTCTTGCTGCTTCCGGCTCTGCTCGCGCTTTCGCCTGTGACATCGATATTCCGATTGCCGAGCTGAATGGAATGAAGATCGACGGTCATGGTTCGACCGTTGTCATCGGAGACGACGCGGAGACGGGCGGGAGTGCCGCTGGGAATCGCCACTCGACCGTCTTGATCGAGCACGTCGCGGGAGACGGTAGCCGGATAGCTGCTCCGGGTTTCCTCACCTTGCTTGACGCTGATTGCCTGATCGGCGCGGATCTCGATGTTGGTGCCGCTGGCGATCGTTGTTCGCTGAGCAAAAAGTCCGACAGCGCTGAACAAGAGCGTGAGCATGAGGATGCTTCGAATTGCCTTGGACATGGCTCCTCCTGATAGACGGTGGCAAGGTCATTAGAGGACGGCGCGAGGGGCGAAGTTGGCTCGGGGAAAGGGGGCGAATTGGGAGGTTAGGCCGATGGCGGGTACGGGCAAAGTCAAAGTCAGTCAAAGTCAAAGTCAGTCAAAGTCAAAGTCAGTCAAAGTCAAAGTCAGTCAAAGTCAAAGTCAGTCAAAGTCAAAGTCAGTCAAAGTCAAAGGCGAAAATCAAAGGCAAAGGCAAAGGCAAAGGCAAAGGCAGGTCAAAAACCCCAGGTCAGCCCCAAAGAACGGGGCGACACCTGAGGCACCAAAAACATTACGGATCATCAAACAGTACGGATCATGCGCTACTTCGCTTATTGGCGGAGGATTTCGGTGGAGGTGTCGGGGATGGAGATGCGGACGAGTTTGTGGTCGGGGTCAAGCCAGAGGTGCCAGTCGGGTCCGTCTGATTGCAGGAGAAAATGACGAAGCCGCTGGGGACGGCCGTTGAGAGCGGAGTCTTCGTATCCTTTGAACTCGACGAAGACCTGGGCAGAGGTGCGGCGGCGCGGGATCAGGACGGGAATACGCTGGCGGACGAGGTCGCATCCATCGCCGGCAGGGCGAGGCTTGCAATCGGCAGAGGCCAGATATCGCCAGAGGAGGACTTCGCGGGTGGAGAAAAAATAATCGTCAAGGACGAAGGTTTCAAGGCCGAGGAAGAACGGCTGGTCGGTGGTTTTGCCGTCGGCGACGATGTGCAAGTTGAGGACCTGCTCACCGGGTTGGACAGTGGCGGAGCTGTGCGCGGGAGAGATCTGCTTCCACTCATAACGGAAGAGGCTGCCGTTGGGGAAGAGCGTGAGTTCGCTGGACTGCTCGATTTTGCCGCTGGTTTGTCCGGCTTCGGCGCGGAACTCGGAGGAGGTGGTGCTGGAGTCGGGAAATTGGCGGATGGAGAAGGTTTCGGTGGCAACGCGCTGACCGCCCTGGAAGACGCCGAATGAGCCCTGGTCAACGACGGTTCCGGCTGACTTGGGAGCAGATTTTCCTCCGCCGAAGGCAGGGGAGGTGAGCAGTAAAAGCGTGGCGACGAACAACGTGGCGAAAAAAGAGTTCCGGCGAATCATGTGGAGTTCCCCGCTAGAGTTTATCGCGAGCAGAGGTGGAGATGCCAAGCCGATTGGCGAGTTGCACCAGAGAGGTTAGCAGGGAAGAGGGATCTCCTTCGGAAGCATCGAAGGTGTGGTGGGCGCCGAGATATGTGGGACGGCGGAGCTCGTAGAGTTGACGAAGGCGGTCGAGATCGCGGGCGAGTGGCCGTTGATGTCCGCTGTCAGCGATGCGTGCGCGTACGACTTCGAAGGGCGCGTCGAGGAAGATGACGGTGGCTGCGTGATGATCGAGGAGTTCACGGTTGGCTGGCTGGAGGAAGGCGCCTCCTCCGAGTGCGAAGACCGAGGGACGCTTGAGGCGCGGCAGGGTGAGGTTGAGGTGATGGTGCTCGATGGCTCGGAAGCCGCTTTCACCGCGGCAGGAAAATAGTTCGGGGATGGGGCCGTGAGTGCGGGCAATCTCCACGTCGAGATCGACGAAAGGGCAGGCAAGTTGGAGCGCGAGAAGGCGTCCGACGGTACTTTTGCCAGCCCCCATGAACCCTATGAGGACCAGTAACGGCGCTGCAGAATCGTTGGTCACTGAGGGGGATTGTAGCAGGGGACGAGGCGGGCGGTAATGCTCGGTGAGTGGACGGGGTAGGTGGGATGTGGGCAGAAACATGCAGACATGGAAATGGCCGCGAAATAATCGCGGCCATCGGAAGATCAGATCGCTATGAACGCGAAAGCCGGGGAGGAACGGCTATATGGACCGGCGCGCCTGAGCGGGTTTTCCCAAGCGCTCAAACTTGAGCTTCTGCTCGATGCCATCCCACACTTTTGGGCTGGGATCGTATAGGGGGATCAGTAGCTTGGCTTGATCTGCGATGTAGCGGAGATCGTTGACCAGACCACGACACACGTCGCAAGATTTCAGATGTTCTTCCTGCTCTTCGGTGCCACCCGCGTCAATAATGAGTGGCAATTCGCGCTGAAACTCAGCACAGGTCATCTCGTGATGTCTCCCGGAGGTATGGACGGCTTTAGGGGCCTCAGCGCTTGCTTCTCGTCCTTTTGTCATAGTAATTGCCTGCTTGAGCTTCTAGATGCGCTCCGTTCAGCGCGAGTGATCTTGAGTAGATCGCGCAACTTCATGCGGGCCTTGTGAAGCTGTGACTTACTGTTTCCTATGGAACAGCCCATCATCTCGGCAATCTCATTGTGCTCATACCCTTCGATGTCATGTAGCACGAAAATGATGCGATAGCCAGGAGGAAGACTTTCAATTGCGCGTTCCAAATTTACACGGTCGATAGAACCGGCGAGAACCTGGTCATGAGCGCCGATGTCCTTCTTGGGACCGTCTTCTTCGGTCGGTTCCAAAGTTTCTTGCAGCGAGACCTCGGGCAGACCCTTTTTGCGGAGATGCATGAGGACGACGTTGACGGCGAGGCGATGCAGCCAGGTGGAGAAGGCCGACTCTCCCCGAAAAGTTGCAATCTTGCGGTAGAGCTGAAGAAATGCTTCCTGAGTGAGATCCTCGGCCTCAGCGGTGTTGCCGGTCATGCGTAGGCAAAGGGAGTAGACACGTCGTTTATGAAGACCGTATAAGGCCTCAAAGCATCCGCTATCGCCCTCTTTGGCGCGATCGATAGCTTCCGCTTCTGACATTCCTGAGGCCAGCATTTTTCTTGGGGTGGTCACGAGAGACCTCTTGGGAGCGGTGATCGGTTCAGATGCTGGCTGCGGCGAAGAGTCACCCGAAGCGGGCAAGACATGTACGTCTTCTACTGGTACAGATACTGGTACAGACTTGCGAATTGGCACGTTAATCCTTCCGTCGAGTAGGGGCGCATTTCTTCCAGTATGTAAAAAGTACGATGCAGCTCAGAGCGGATCAGTTGCTTTTCGGGTACGCGCTGAACCGCAGGGAAAGCGCACTCGGGGCACTGACTTGGGACATCTACGCACTTCCATGCGGCATCTCTCCGAAGAATCCAAGCTGCCACAAATTGTAAGACTGGCATAGCCGGAAGTCATGCTGGCTGAGCGAAAAACGTCCAACCATCCCTTGAGACGAAATATTGAACGGCAATGTGAAGGAGTAGATCCCCGTGGTGAATTTTCAAATTCGGAGTCGATCACTGGCGGCACTAACGGTGGCAGGGGTGGGTTTTCTCTTTCCTGCAATCACAATATCGGCACAGAGCGCGCCTGACGCAAGCGTGCAGTCCGGCGTACAGATGAACTTGAGCGGCGTGGACCGGCAGGCTGTGTCGGAGGTAACATCCCTGAAGCATCATGCAAAGCCGGCGATTACAGGGGCGGCAAAAACCCGTCACTCTGAATTATCGAACCTGCACAGTGCGGTCGCGGTAAGCGCGATCAACCTGAGCAGCGCTACGGTGTATCCGGGAGACTTGAGCTTTCATGGCGGAAAGATGGTGGAGTATGCCGAGTCGCATCCCATCTACCTGTTCTCGACTTCTGCGAAGTGCACGACAATCTCGTGCTGGGGAAATCCGGCGACCTTCTTGCAAAACCTGGCGGCAAGTCAGCTTATTCACATAGTCGATCAGTATACGAACAACTCTGCTCCCAATCGTTACACGCTGGGAAGTTCGTTTCATCACAGCATCGGCCCATCCTCGAAGACAGCTCCACTGACTGACAAGGACATGGCTGCATATGCGCATGCGGCGGCGAAATCGAGTGGCAGTGGCTACGGGCACATTTACCACATCTTTTTGCCGCCAGGGCAGGACGTGTGTTTCTCGGCAACGGGCGGAGTCTGCTACTCGCCGGATAATCCCGCCACGTTCTCATTCTGCGCGTACCACGGCAGCGCCGACTTCAGCGATGTTGGGCATGTGTTGTACACGGTTGAGCCTTTTCAGAATGTAAGCGGGTGCAGGCTGCAACCGGGAACTCCGAATGGGGAGTTGATAGATTCGACGGTGAGCGTGCTTTCACATGAGACCGTCGAGACGATTACGGACCCGGACGGAACCGGGTGGTGGAATTCGACGGATGACGCGCTCGATGGGCAGGAAATTGCCGATGAATGTTCGTACATTCTCGCCAGCACCGGATCGTTTGATGCGCCAAGCTTTGCGATAGGAGCGAAGCACTATGCGGTGCAACGGGAATATGACAACACCCGGCATGCTTGCACGGAAGCGCCGTGACGAGGGGGTGTGAAAAAGAAGGGCGAGGACATGAGTCCCGGCCCTTCTTCGTTTGCGTTCGAAACTTAAGCGCCGCAGGAGGAGCTGTCCTGGTGGCCCACATTCGCCCAAAGGCGGGCGGATGTGGGCCACCAGGTTCTTAGCTGGCGGTGATGGTTTCGAGGCCGTGGCCGTTGGGACCGAGTTCGCGCTGGCGAAGGAGGAAGGCCAGCAGGGCTCCGATGATTCCCATGGCGGTAAGTATCTGGAGCATGGGTTGATAGCCGGTGGGATGGGCAGCGCTGGCGTGGGCGGCGTCGTTCGCCTTGCCGAGTCCCCAGTTTATTCCTGCCATGCCCATGTTCTGAATCATCGTCATGAGTCCGAGCGCGGTGCCGAGAGTGCGGCTGGGGACGATGTAGGCAACAGATGGCCAGATGATGGCGGGAACGAAAGTGAAGGCAAAGCCGAGCATCGCCATGGGAACGTAGAGCGAGATGTTGGTATATCCCATCATGAGGAAGACGGGAATGAGGAGCAGAACTCCGAGACACATGATGGTGGCGCGGCGTCCCATTTTGTCGGAGAAAAGGCCGACGATGGGGGTTCCGAACATCGTAAACGCAGTGAGGACGCTGAGGAGGAATCCGCCGAGTTCGCGGGTGGTGCCGTGGGCGTCGATGAAATACTTAACGGCGAAAGTTTCAAAGGGGAAGATGGCGGAGTAGAAGATGACGCAAAGGCCGACGAGATACCAGTAGGAGAGACCGAAATTCTTTACATCCTGGAAAACGATTTTGTCGGCTTCGCCAGCCTTGCCTAAAGCGTAACGCCGCTCGGCACGCGCTTCCATGATCCAGTAGGCGATGGGTCCGAGGACGCATAGGGAAACAAATCCGACGCCGATGAGCCACGGGCCTTGCCAGGTGTTATAGGCGGAGTGCGCCCAGGTCGGGGAATTCTGCGCCAGCCAGCTGCCGAAGCGGGCGAGCATGAGGTTGAGTCCGAGAGCAAAGCTGAGCTCTTTTCCCTTGAACCACTTGGCAACCGCCGCGGTGATGGCGACGATGAGCGACTCGGCCCCCATGCCGAAGAGGAAGCGTCCGGCGGCCATGACTTCAAAACGCGGACTGAAGGCGGTGAGCATGGATCCGGCAAGGCAGATGACGCCAAACATGAGGAGCGCGCGGCGCACGCCAAGGCGGTCGATGAGGATTCCGCCGATGAGAACGGTGGCGATGGGTGCGATGGAATAGAAGGAATTGAGCAGGCCGATGTTCTGATCTGTGTAGTGAAGTTGTTTCTGGAGAACATCGGCGAGGGGTTCCAGCGCGTCGTAGAAGTAATAATTGCCGAACATGGTGATGCTGAGCCAGAGAAGGACCAACCAACGATAGAGCTTGCTGGGCTCGGTTGCGGAGACGGGCTGGGGCATGAAGGAAAACCTTTCCGGCTTAAAAATTCGGTAAAGGTGAATGTAGCAGGTAGGAGGGATGGGCTGCCAGTGACTCAGGCGGTCTTAGTCAAAGGCAAATCCGAAGCAGCGAGTGGATAGGCCAACTGTATTCTGCATCCCAGACATGCCAAAAGAAGGCATATCTGGGCCACCCGATCTCGGTGAGGAGTGAGTTGGGTGTTTCAGTGAAGAATGCGCGTTACTTATTGGGAGCGACGGTGTCGGGAGCGGCCTGGGAGGTCGCTTTCTTCTTGTGGGAGCGGAACTGGCGAACGTATTCGCCGAGGCTGAGGGAAGTGTCGTACATGCTGCCCTGGGGCGCGAAGTCGATGCCTTCAACGGGCGAGACTCCGAAGTCGAAGTGACGCTGGGCCAGAAGTTCGGTGCTCGCCGGAGGGACGTCGCTGACTGGAGGCTCTTTTGGGATGCCGTGGATAAATTCGACGGGAGGTACGGTCACGGTGGTTGGCGTGGTAGCGGAGCCGAGGTGGATTTCCTGCGTGTAGATGCTGCCGTATTGGGCGTAAGCGGGAGCGGCGAGCAACAGCGCGGCGAAAAGGAACGTGCGCGACATGGATGATTTTGAAGGGCGCGAACGTGAAAGGGATGTCCGGCAAGGATCGAGCGGAGAGTGGTTTTGGAGCTGCAGGGAAAACTAGCGATCCTGAATAACGCCGAAACCGCTGCCTGATATTTGGAACCAAGCCTTATTATAGGTATTCGGGTTTACAGGATAGATTCAGGGTCAGTCGCGGTGACTCCAGTGAGAATTTGGGCGGCCGGGTGGACAGGCACGCAGAATGTGGCGAGATGGGCGGTGCTGCTGGTGGGAGTGATTTGCCCACTCACGGCAGGGGCTCAGTCTGTCTCTGCTGCGGGCACTGCTAATGACACCCAAGCGGTACGACAGCAAAGCGGCAGGACAAAGCAGATTACGTCCCACGAGAACCAACTGCCGGAGAGCGCGCTGCCAGGTGCGCGGGCAGAGCTGGCGGAAGGCCGCACGGTGGAACAGGTGCGGGTATCTGCTCTTGGCGGAGCATCAAAGCAGGCAGAGTACCTGCGACAAATCCCATTGAGAACCGGTGACAGGCTGGAGCGACACAATGTTCGCAAGTGCCTGCGCGTGCTGTTTGATACCGGGCGCTTCGCCGAAGTGGAGGCCGATGCGACGGTGCTGCCTTCGGGCGGAGTGGCTGTGGAGTTCCGCACGAAGCCAAACTACTTCAATGGCAACGTGACAGTCACGGGACTGCCTAAGGTTGGGCCGAATGAGACCCAGGTGATCAACACAGGGCGGCTGGAGTTGGGGACGCTGTTCACGCAAGAAAAGCTGAAGGATTCGGAGAGCCGCATTTTGCGATTACTGCACGACAACGGCTACTGGAAGGCCGAGGTGGGAGCGGCTCTGCATCGACACGAGGATTCACAGCAGACGGACGTGGAGTTCCATGTGAAGGCGGGCGACCCAGCGAAGGTCGGGAAGCTGGCGGTCAAGGGCGATCCGGCACTGACGGCGGAAGAAGCGGTAGAGGTTTGCAAGGTGAGGCCGGGAACGCGGGTGCGCGGCGATCTGCTGCAACGTGCGGTGACACGGCTGCGCAAACGATATACGAAGCAGCGGCGGTTCAAAGCTCAACTGACGGCGGGCGTGCCAGTCTTCCATCCGGACTCTAACACGGTGGATTTTTCTTTTGAGGTAGAACGCGGGCCGGTGCTCGACGTGCGGGCCGAGGGAATGAAGCTGAGCTCCGGCAAACTGAAGCGGTTGGTGCCAGTGTACGAGGAGAACGCCGTGGATGAAGACCTGCTCAACGAGGGGCGGCGTAATCTGCGTGATTATCTGCAGGGGCAGGGGTATTTCGATGCGACGGTGCAGGTGCGGCAGGAAGAGGACAAGCAGCACGACCGGTTGCACATTGTGTATTCCATTGAGCGCGGACAACAGCACAGGCTGCGCGCAATTGAAATCAAGGGGAACAAGCTTTTCCAGGCGGAAGATCTGAAGGAACGCATGGGGACGCAGGCTTCCAGCATGCTGCTGCCGCATGGGCACTACAGCCAGGCGATGCTGGCGAACGACCTGCAATCGATCAAGAACCTGTATCTCTCGAACGGCTACCAGTCAGTGAAGGTGACCAGCGAGGTGCTGAACAACGACCAGGACGCGCGCGGCGATATGAAGGTCGTGGTGAAGGTGGACGAAGGTCGGCTGGTGCGTGTCGGCAAACTGGATATCCGGGGAACGAACGCGGTGAGCGAGGACGTGATCCGCGACATGATCAACACTCATGCGGGGCAGCCGTTCTCTGAGGCCACGGTGGCGGATGACCGTGAACTGGTGATGAACTACTACTTCGACCGTGGATTTCCATCGATACAACTGGAGAGCTCGGCGAAGTACTCCGATGAAGCGCATGCGTTGATGAATGTGGAGTACGCCATCCATGAGGGTTCACAGGAGTTTGTGGATCGCGTGCTGGTGAGCGGAGCAGAGCGTACGAAGCCGCACATTGTGAATCGCGCGGTGGTGATACAGCAGGGCGGTCCGCTAAGCCAGAGCAAGATGCTGCAGACCCAACGCAATCTTTACGATCTGGGCATCTTCAATGAAGTGAAGACAGCGATTGAAAATCCGGAAGGGGACGAGAAAGCCAAAGACGTGCTCTTCCAGATCACGGAAGCGAAACGCTGGACTTTCAACTACGGTCTTGGACTGGAAATTGGAACCGGGTTGAACACTACGCAGGGTGGCTCTCCGCAGGGACAGACCGGAGTGAGTCCGCGAGTGACGATGGACGTGACTCGAGTGAATTTCCGCGGACGCGATCAGGCATTGATCTTCAAGTCGCACTTCGGCAATCTGCAGAAGAGAGCTTCGCTGAGCTTCGATCAGCCGCGATGGTTCGACCTGCCGAGCTGGCGGTTGACGCTTACGGCACTGTATGACAACACGCGCGACATCAATACGTTCAGCAGCGACCGGCTGGAAGGCTCGATACAGCTTACGCAGAAGGCGACGAAGGCATCGCAGTTCCTCTACCGGTTTGCGTACCGGCGGGTGAAGGTTGATCCGAACAGCTTTCCTTCGGGATTTAGTCCGGACTTGATCCCGATCTACTCGCGCCCGGTGCGTGTGGGAATGCCGAGCTTGACGTATTTGCGCGACACACGGGATGACCCATTGAACTCCACGAAGGGCACCTACAACACGGGCGACCTGGGAGTGGCATCGGGATACTTTGGCTCGGAGGCGAACTTCGGGCGATTGCTGTTGCAGAACGCGACCTACCATAAGTTTCGCAAGAACTGGGTGTTTGCGCGCTCGCTGCGAATCGGTGTGGAGGCTCCGTATGGGAGTCTTTGCCAGGACGTGTTGCCGACCAATGGCATTTGTCCGTCGAGCGTTGTTGCAACCGGATATGTGCCGCTGCCGGAACGCTTCTTTGTAGGCGGATCAAACTCGCATCGCGGATTTGCCATTAACCAGGCAGGCCCGCGCGATCCTTCGTCAGGCGCGCCGCTGGGCGGCAATGCGATGATCGTGAATAACATGGAACTGAGGCTGCCTCCGGCACCGCTGCCGTTTGTGGGAGACAATTTGAGCTTCGTGCTGTTCCACGACATGGGTAACGCGTTTGGAACCGCGAACCAGATGTGGAAGAACCTGTGGCGATTCAGCCAGCGCAATCAACGGAGCTGCCGGGATCTGAGCGCGACGGGGACATGCGATTTCAGCTACATGTCGCAGGCTGTGGGAACGGGCGTTCGCTATCGGACACCAATTGGTCCGGTGCGCGTGGACTTGGGATACAACCTGAACCCGCCGGTGTTTCCGGTGAAGGACCCATGCAGCGGGATCACGTCGGGGTGTACGGCGGTGCCTCACGTGGAGCAGGTGCGGCACTTTAATTTTTACTTCAGCATTGGACAGACATTCTGATGATGGGCGGACGAAATCTCGTGCGGGTTGTGCCGTTTATGGCGCTGCTGATGGTGCTGCTGCCGGTGATGGCGCGGGCAGAAGTGGTGGATCGCACGATTGCCGTGGTGAACAATCACGTGGTGACCTGGAGCGATCTGGACGAGCAGATGCGCTTTGAGGCGCTGGAGAATGGTCGCGCGCTGAAGGACCTCGGCGAGGCGGACCGGCGCACAGCATTCGAACACCTGGTGCAGTACCAGATCTTGCGCGACCAGATGCAGGGTACGGTTCCAGCGAGCGCGTCCGAGGTGGAATCGCGAATTGCGGAAGTGAGGGCGGGGACCAAGGATAGCCAGACGGGCAAAGCGTGGGCAGCGACGTTGCGGAGGTATGGATTGTCAGAGGCGGAACTCAGTGATCTGGTGAAGAACCAGATCGAGATCTTGAAGTTCATGGAATTCCGGGTGCGTCCGCTGGTGAGAGCTTCGCGTAAGGAAGTGGAAGACTACTACACAAGCACACTGGTTCCGCAGGTAACCGCACAGGGACAGACGCCTGAGCCGCTGCAGCAGATGACGCCGAAGATTCGCGAACTTCTGGTGGAACAGAAGATGAGTCTCGAAATGGAGAAATGGCTCGGGACTCTGCGAAAACAGAGCAGTGTGCAGCTATTGTGGGACGGCGTGCGGTAGATGGAAACATAGTCGGAAGTGAGCGCTTGAGTGGGCGATGAGCGAAGAGCCAGAGCAAAATAAGTCCGGGCAACAGGTGCAAACCTCGCAGGAGGACGCGAAGTTGCGCGCTCCGCGCGAGGGCACCGCGCCGCGTTGGCGCTCGCCCATTCTGCTATGGCTCGGCGCGCTGGGGTTGGTGCTGGTGCTCGTGTTGCTGGTCGCTGCGCGATATCTGAACAGCGCGGAATTTCGTGAGCGCGTGCGGCAATTTGCGGTGGCGCAGGTGGAACGCGTGGTTGGAGGGCGAGTTGAGTTGCAGGCCGTTGAGTGGAAGATAACGCGGCTGCAATTTGAGTTCGACGGACTGACGATTCATGGGAAAGAAGCGGCAGGCAAAGCTCCGCTGCTGCAGGTTGAGCGAGTGATGGCGCGGGTGAAGTGGGCGCCGCTGCTGCGTGGCCGGGTGTCGCTCAATGAGCTGAGTGTTGTGCGCCCACTTGCCCATGTGGATGTGTACAAGGATGGCTCGACGAATATTCCTGAGCCGAAGCTGCGTCGGCGTGCGCGGGGGGACCAGACGGAAGAATTGTTGCGGCTGGCGATTGGCCACGCAGAATTGAACCAGGGGCTGCTGCAGTGGAATGAAGAGAAGATCAAGTTGGACGGACGGGTCGATGATGTTGCGGTCGCACTGCGATATCGCGCGGCGGACCGCCGCTATGACGGCGAGGTGAAGGTGGGACAGGTGCGGATGCAAATGCCGCAATGGGAGCCACTGACGTTGGGCGCTGAGGCGCAGTTCCGTATCTATCGGGACCGGGTGGAAGTGCCGCGATTGCGAGTGAGCGAAGGGCATACCTGGGTAGAGGTGAGTGCAGCGGTTCGCGGGTTTGCCTCTCCAGTGGCACAGTTTTCCTATCGCGGGGGTGGGGACCTCGGCGAGTTGGCGCGGCTGGCGCACTATCGCGAGTTGCGGGCTGGCGCCGTGCAACTGAGCGGAGAGGGGATATATCGCCGGGATCGCGCGGAATACGCTTTGGTGGGCAAAGCGCAGGCCGTGGGGGTGAACTGGTCGGACAAGGTGGTGCGGCTGGAAAAAATCAACGGAGGATTTTTGTATTCGCTGAATGGAGAGAACTTCAGCGCCTCTTCGATTTTTGCCACTGCTCTGGGCGGAGCGGTACACGGAAAGATGAATGTCACCAATCTGCGCGGTAAAGAGCAGGTGGGCCGGATCGAGTTGCAGGTGAACGGCGTGGAGTTGGCGCAGGCGCTGCGTGCTTTTTCAAACAGCGATCTGCCGTTGGACAGACTGCACCTTGCGGGCTCGACGATGGGCAAGCTGGACGTGAACTGGCGCGGCAGTCCGCTGAATGCACGAATGGACGGCGATCTGGCGGTGCATCCGGTGATGCGCGCAGGAGAATTGCCGGTGGGCGCGGCGGTGCAGGCCACGGTGGACTTCAAAGGGGAGTCGGTACAGGTACGCAGCGTGGAGGCAAGCACGGCGGCTACGCATCTTTCAGCGCAGGGGTTGCTGTCGGCAAACTCGAATCTGGTGCTGAATGTGGCCACGACGAACCTCGCCGAGCTTGCGCCGATGGTGGCTTCGTGGCGCGGGAGTCGCGCACGGGCTCTGCCGATTGAGTTTGGTGGAAGCGCGGTATTCCGCGGGACAGCAAGAGGCAAACTGAATTCGCCATCGCTCGCGGGGCATTTGGAATTGCACGACTTTACGACGCTGCTTCGCAAGATGGAAAAGCAGCCGAACGGACAGCCTGCGATCGAGCGCGTGGTGCGAACGCGCTGGGAGATGCTGGAGGGGGACGTCGAGTACTCCTCGACGCGCGAGAGCCTGCGCAACGCGATGCTGAAGCGCGGCGGCGCACGCATTGCGGTGGACGCGAGCGTGGCGCTGGTGAACGGAAACTATGACGCGAAGCAGCCGTTTTCTGCGCATGTGAAAGTGACGAACGCCGAAGTGGGTGAGTTGCAAGGGCTGGTGGGATCGAGCTATCCGCTGACCGGGTTGGTGAGCGGAGATGTGCGGGTGAGCGGCACAGAAGATCACCTGAGCGGCAGCGGGCGAATCAGCGTGATGCATGGGACGGCATGGCGCCAGGCTTTGCATTCGGCGACGGCGGATGTGAACTTCACGGAGAATCGGGCGCAGTTGCGCAACATCGTGGCGAAAAGCGATGTGATGCAGTTGAGCGGCGACGCGCAGATCAATGTGGAGACGAGCGAGTTTGGCTTCGATCTGAAGGGCACCGAAGTAAAGATTGAAAATCTGCAGGCGGTACGCGAGGGGAAAGTGCATCTCTCGGGGCAGGCGACGTTTGAGGCGACGGGGATGGGAACTCCGGGCGCGCCGGTGATTAACGGACGGCTGCGATTGCGCAATCTTGCGGTGAACCGGCAGGCGATTGGCGACATGAATGTGGACGCGATCACGCACGGCGCGGAGATGAAGCTGACGGCGCGTTCGAACTTCAAGGCTGCGGAAGTGAAACTCGATGCACAGATTCATTTGCGCGATCAGATGCCGATACACATTACCGGCGAGGTGCAGAGCGCGAATCTGAGTCCGCTGCTCGAAGCATATCTGCCGATACGGCACGGAAGCTCGTCCGATTTGAAGATGCATGTGGAGGCGATGGGCGAGGCGAAGCGTCCGAAGGACTTGGTCGCCGAAGTTGTGGTGGATCACTGGGCGATGAATTACGCCGGTATTGTGGCAACGAACGATGGACCCATTCGCCTGAAGATGGCGAACGAGGTGGTGTCGATCGAGCAGTTCCGGGTGGCGGGCGAGCAGGGTACGCGCTTTCTGCAGGTGCGTGGGCAGATGCAGTTGGGCGGCAAGCGGGAGATCAATGTGCGCGCCGATGGCAGTGTGAATTTGAAGCTGCTGGAAACCGTAGATCCTGGGCTGATGGCGGGCGGGGTTGCGAATTTGAATTTGCAACTGAACGGTACGCTGGCACGGCCTTCGATGCGCGGACGCTTGAACGTGGTGAATGGATCGGTTGCGTATATCGATTTTCCGAACGGACTGAGCGACATTACGGGGACGATGGTTTTCAATGAAGACCGCCTTCAACTGCAGGAGTTGACGGCGCGCACGGGAGGCGGGCTGCTGCATTGTGGAGGATTTATTACGTTCTCTTCGTCGCAGGGAGTGGGAATCAATCTTACGGCGAGCGGGCGTGAAATTCGATTGCGCTATCCGGAAGGGTTGAGTTCGACGGCAGACGCATCGTTGTCGCTGACTGGCTCGATGAGGAATGCTGTGCTGTCGGGCGATGTGACGGTGACGCGGTTGGGACTCAATCCGCAATTTGATTTTGCGACCTACCTGGCGAAAGGAATTAGGGGCGCTCCGGCGCAGAAGATCGATTCGCCACTGAGCAACGTGCATCTGGAAGTGCACGTGACATCGACGCCGGAGTTGCAGGTGCAGACCTCGCTGGCGCGCTTGAGCGGAAACGTGGATTTGAGATTACGCGGAACGGCGCTGCGTCCGGTGGTGCTGGGCAGAGTCAATCTGCTGGAAGGCATGATCTTCTTCAATGGCACAAAATACAGGATGGAACGCGGCGACGTTACGTTCACGAATCCTGTGCGCATTGAGCCAACGCTCGATGTGGAACTCTCGGCCCGCGTGCGCGATTACGACATTACGTTGGGATTTCATGGGCCGCTGAACCGGCTGACGCCATCGTACCGGTCGGACCCGCCGCTTTCGAGCAGCGACATTATTTCGCTGCTGGCGCTGGGAAGGACGACAGAGGAGTCGGCCAATCCGGCGATGATGGGCACGTCGCAATATCAGCCGACAGTATCGGAGAGCGCATCGACGGCGATTATCGGTCAGGCGCTGAATGCAACGGTGAGCAGCCGGGTGCAGAGATTGTTTGGCGTGAGCCGGTTGAAGATCGATCCGAATGTGGGAGGCGCGTTGAACTCGGGGCTGGCGCGGGTGACGGTGGAGCAGCAGGTTTCCAATAAATTGACACTTACCTATATAACGAACCTGAACCAGTCGGCACAGCAGATCATTCAGTTTGAGTACAACGTGAACAAGGATGTTTCCATTGTGGGCGTGAGGGATCAAACGGGCGTGCTGTCGTTTGACGTGCTGTTCAGGAAGAGGAAGAAATAGGCGTATCTATTCGCCATTCGGGGCTGGATACCAAAGTCATATTGCGCTGAAATAGATGCGGCGCTATCTTGCCCATCAGATGAAATCTATTTTGAAGTTAGAAAGAATTGTTCTTGGTGGCTTATGCCTGCTGCTCTGCGCGCACGCAAGTGCCGAGACCCTGATCTATTCTCTCTCCTATGCGGAGACTCCCACGAGCCTGCGTGCTCGTTTCCCCAATGGTGCTATCGGCGCATCAATCAATAAGCGATTGGCAATGCTTCGCAAATACCGAAAAACAGAAATCCATTCCGTTTCCCTTGATGGGAAGAGCTCTCTTCTGTTTTCGGATGAGGGGATGAATTTCGAGATCAGTCCGCAAGGCACGATGCTTGGAGCGGGGAAAGCATTGATGACGGGAGTCGAGCGGGAGTGGCGCACTTCGCCAACTACCGGAGCCTATGCTTCGTCGCCCGCGTTATATGAGATCAGCCTCGACGGTTCGAAACAAATAAGGCGACTCATTGAAACTATGCCGAACCAAGGGCCCGTTCTTCTGAATCCCACAGGAACTAAGGTGGTGTCGGAGGCGTTCGTGGATGGGAGATACATGGTTTCTATTTACGACACGGCAACCTGGAAGGTGCTGGACAGTTGGGATCTCGGCAAGCTCATCAGAGCTCACTGTCCCGATTGCCTCCCTGTGTCTTACGGTTGGATGGTGGAAGGAGACCGGCTGTTCTTCAATCTGGATTTTGGCGACGAGGATGGTATTGAATCGGAGACTCACGACGTACCCGGTACTTATATTGCTTCGAGAGATGGTAGCAAGTACGTGAGAATGCCAATAGAGAATGGCGAGCTTCAACTGGCCGGATACACTCGCCAGAAAGACATCATTCCTTATCTGATCGGGCAGTTGCCAGGCGGTGAGAATGTGTTCCATGACTACGCCCTCAAGAATGGGGCAGTGCGCAAAATGCCCATTGAATTGCAGTCCTTTCTTGTGATTGCCCATCCGAATGGTGAGGACAAGAAGCAGTTTTCGTTGGGAGCTTCCCGGATTAGTTCGTATTACCTATCGCCAACAGGAAAGTATGTGGCGTATATCGAAGAGCGGCAAGTTCCAAAATACCGAACAGAGCGGCATGTGTGGGGGAAAGACTTACGGTCGGGAAACGAAGTAGAACTGTTTGTTGTCCCTCCAGTACATCCTTCATCATCTACGGAAACGAACTTAACATTCACCGTGCTCGGTTGGGTTCAGGACTAGCTGAGTTGGACAGCGAGATATACTTTCCGCATGTGCGGGCGATTTAGGATAGCGCGGAAGAAAGAGATTCTTGAGGCAGAGTTCGAGGCCGAGGTTGTGGACGACCTTGAGTGGGTGCCTCGCTACAACGCTGCCCCGGGACAGGATATTCCGGTGGTGCGTCAGGACGAGGAAAAGCCCGTGCGGCGGTTGTCGCAGATGCGCTGGGGGCTAATTTCTTCGTGGACGAATGATCCTCGCATTGGATTCAAGACGATCAATGCACGGTCGGAGACGGTGGCTACGGCGGCGTCGTTTCGAGAGCCGTTCCGGCTGCGGCGATGCTTGATTCCGGCGGATGGATTTTACGAGTGGAAGCGCGAGGGGAAGACGAAGCTGCCGTTTTGCTTTACGTTGGCCGATGGTGGAGTGTTCGCCTTCGCTGGTTTGTGGGATCGGTGGAAATCCCCGCAGGGGCAGTGGATTAAGAGCTGTTCGATCCTGACAACCATGGCGAATGAGGTTGCGAAGGATGTACACGACCGTATGCCAGTGATTCTGCCGCGGGATGCTTATGATGTGTGGCTCGATCCGGGATTTCAGAATGTTTCAGAGCTAAAAGTGCTGATGAAGCCTTATCCCGCGGAACTGATGCGGCGCTATCGGGTCAGTCAGCGGGTGAACAAGGTGGAGAACGATGATGCGGAGTGCGCGGAGGAGATTGATCCAGCGCAGGATCGTTCCGTAGCGCCGGGGTTGTGGGACGAGTGAGACACTGTGGCTGGTTAACGATAGCTGTGAATTCGTGTTTGGCGGTAGGGGCCTGGGATGATATGCGATATTGAGCAGTGCTTGGGATCCTTCGCTTCACTCAGGATGACATTCAAAGCAAAAGCAACGGCAACCCCGAGGTCCTTCGCTTTGCTCAGGATGACACTTCAAAAGGAAATTGTTATGGACGTCAGTGAAAGTCGTGAGAGCGGGCGTCGGCTTGGCTGATCTCCAGCGGACGGATGTCGCGGGCCTTGATGGAGATTACGTTTTGCTGATTCTGTAGCTCGCCTTCGATTAGCAGAAACTTTTCATATACAACTACCTGCCGGAACAGCAGGCAAATATGGGCCACCTGGTTTCGTTTTAATTCCTTGCTTCCGGTCTGATCTCTACGGCAGGGGCGGTGTTGGTCTCTACAACCTCGGCCTCTGCTTCGCGCAGGTATTTGGGCGTTTTCTTCCAGCCGTAGAGCATGGAGGCGAAGTTGTCCCAACCGTGGATGGCTACCATCAGCAGGTGTCCGGGGAGGAAGGCCCACAGGCCGACCATGGCGGCGAAGTGCCAGATGCGGGTGAGGTAGAAGCCTCCGAGCAGAAACGCTACGTATTTGAACTGGACGGGCTTGTAGAGAACTAGGCCGGTGAGCATGGATAGAGTGCCAAGGAACAGAGCGGTGGTGTAGGCGAGTTTCTGGAGAGGGTTGTAGGGTTCGAACTCTTCGGGCTTTTTGCCGAAGAAAAAGTAGTGGCGAGCCATCGGCCATACGCCGCGGATGTCGCGTGGGTGGAAGAGGACGGTTTGGTAGTGGCCGCTGATCAGCTCGTATAACACGTACAAAACGCCGCTGCCGATAAAGAGCCACATGAAGGTGAAGTGCCATTGCAGGGCTCCGCCGAGCCAGCCTCCCAGGCGAATGCTACGGGGAGGGATGAAGAAATTGTGCTGCGGAATCTTGGGGCCGAAGGAGGGGAAGGCGAAGAAGATCTGGAGGCCGGTCATGCTGAGCACGACGATGGAAATCGCAGCGGTCCAATGCGTGAGGCGTACCACGGTGGGGTGCTCGTAGGCGGCGCGGATGCGTTGCCTGGCGGAGATCATGAAGTCGGAGATGGTCAGGTAGCGCAGATCACGCTGTGAGTTTGGTTTTGCCGCTTTGGCCATGGGACTCCTTTTCACAGGCCGCCGTACCAGCTGTAACCCTGGTCTTCCCAGTAGCCACGCTCGGGGCTGAGCACGTTGGTGACGCGAACGGTTTCGAGGTACTTGGTCTGTTTGTATCCGAGTTTGGTCGGCATTTGGAGACGGAGGGGCGCGCCATGTCCGCGGTTGAGAGGCTTGCCATACATTTCGTAGCAGAGCAGCGACTGGGGGTGGAGAGCAGACTCCATGTCGATGGACTCGTAGTAATCGTCGGAGCACTCGACCTCGATGAAGCGGGCGGTGGGCGAGGCACCGACCATTTGGAGGAAGTCACTAATTCGGGCGCCGCCAAAGTTGCCGATTACGTCCCAACCCTCGACGCATACGTGGCGGGTGTTCTGAGTAACCTTGGGCAGCGTGGCGAGTTGCGCCATTGTGTATTCGCCGGGATGCTGTACGTCGCCCTCAACGGTGAGTGTCCAGCGCTGCAGGTCCACTCCGGGGTCGAGGACGTCGTAGTAGTTGTAGGGGAACTTATTGAACGGAACTACTTCGGAGTCGGAAAAGGTGAGGAGGCGGTGCTTTCCGAAGAGGACGGCCGAGGCGCTGTCGCTGAGATGAAGTCCTGCGTCGAGAATGCGCTTTCGAGCTTTGGGGAAGAAGAGCGCACCTCCTAGAAGCAAAGGAGTCATCTTGAGCAATTCGCGGCGACGGGCGCTTTGCAGTTGATTACCGAGATCTTTTTCCTTGGCCATCGGCATCCTCCTGTGCTCAGGCTTGCAATGGCATTTGCTGGTGCGCACAACAAAAGCCCGGAGTGAGGTTCACTCCGGGTATGAGATGTTGACGGTGGCTGCCGGTTGCAATGCGCTCTGGTTATTTTGATCTACTCAGAATAGAAGCCCTCGCGCGTTTGGACCGTGAGGTCTGCATTCTTAGTTGTCAAATGGAGTTTGTGATACCCTCCCTCGGCCTTGTCGGGTGTGTAGGAGAGACTGTACTGGTGGCGCAATTCGTCTTCGATCTGGGCGTAGATCTGCTCGGGCGCCATCTTCTTGGAAACTTCGAAATACTTTGCGCCGGTTTCTTTCGCTATCCGCTGCAGGACTTTCTTTCCGGCGCTCTTGTCTTCACGCGGTTTGTTCTCAGGTACAGGCCGCCTGCCGCCTCCGCCGGGGAACGGGCCACCTCCGCCCGGAAATGGACCACTGCTGCCGGGGTATCCTCCGCCGCGCTGAATGCCGCGATCTTGCTGCTGCTCATGCTCGGATTCGACGTAGACACAATAAACGAGAGTGTCGGCGCGCTGGGCCGATTCGATGGCATGGTCGAGCGAGGTTTTGCTGTTGCGGTCCTGTCCGTCGGAAAACAGAACAATGGCTTTGCGTCCCGGCTGGTTCTTTAGCAACTCGTCGGAAGATAGGAAAATGGCGTCGTAGAGCATGCTGCCGCCGAAGAAGAAATGAGGATGATCACGGTCTTCTTCGTCGCGCTTTCGTCCGCTGCCGCTGCTGGTGTTGCGTGGCTGCTCACCCACGGAAATCTGGTCGATGCCCCTGGCGAGCTTTTCGTGCGATGTGGTCACATCCTGCAGGAGTTCGACTTCTTTGTCGAAGTGGAGGACGAAGGCCTTGTCCTTGCCTTCGCGGAGCAGGCGGTTGACGAAGTCGGTGCCCGCCTTGCGCTCGTCGGCCAATGCCTTGCGCTGTCCCGGACCGGTGTCGGCGAGCACGCCGAAGGTGAGTGGCGCATCGCTTTGCATCGCGAATTGCGTGATCGCTTGCGGGCGTCCGTCTTGGTCGAGGATGAAATCCTGTTTGCCGAGGCTGTTGACCGGCTGGCCTTTTTTGTCGCGAACCCTCGCGATGAGATTTACTTCTTTTACCTTGACGGAGAGGGTGGACTCTGCGGGTTTTGGGGCGGGCTCCGCAGGTTCCTGCGCAAGGGCGGGAAAGGCGAGGAAGAGAACCGGGAGAGCAAGGCTTAGAGCGCGCATCGATCGGAAGCTTTCCATGGTAGTAAAGGATGTCACATGCGATGCAGGAAGTGGGACACCTGAAACGGATTCTGAACGTCCGATAGGAACGAGAGTTGGCAGAAACTTCCGTGGCTCGGGGCGCGATGTCTCTCCCATATTCGCCAAAAGCAGGCGGATGTGGGCTACCTGTGTACGTTCAATACGATGCAGGAATGGCAGAGACTGGCGTGGATATGCGATCGAGTCGCATGAGAAGTGAAAAAGCCCGCCGGTGTGGCGGGCCTTCTTGGTTATGAAGCGAATTAAGTTGTGCTTTCCGATTCCTGCACATTGCCGAAAAACGTGGAGTAGAGTGCGGCAAGCGCAACGATGACATTCGCGACGACCACCGGCATGGCGTGGATGAGCAGTCCGTAGCTGATCCAGAGAATCGCGGCACCCGCCTGGATGAGGCGCAGGGTTGCCGGCTTCTTGAAGAAGTAGGAAAGCCCAAAGCACGCGGTAGCGATCCATCCGATCCAGCTCAACATCACTGTGCCTCCGCGCTCACCGCCAACCCGTTGGGGGCGGAGGTGGAGCGCAGTGTCACGAAGTCGGTCCGCATGCGAGCCCATTCCTGGACCAGGAAGCCCTGGGATTCCAGGAACCGGCGAATCTGCGGCTGCGTCCAATGTGCCACCTCTTCAAGGATGGGGATTAGGACGCTGAGCGCGTTGTCGCTGAGCACCGTGCGCTTGGCGATCTGGGTCACGCAACGCGATTCGGAGACGGCGATGGTGAGTCCGTCGCCTTCGTTGACGTGCAGCATGGCGTTCATGTCAGAGCTGCCATCGCCGGAATACACCACGTGGTCGAGTCCGATGGAATGTTCCGCCTGCAATTGCATGATGCGTGTCACTTTGCCGTATCCGGCCGTGCAGCGAACTAGCCGGTCGATGGCACCGTTGGCTCCGTACTCGAACTCGGTGCCAAAGATGTGATCGGCGGGGACAATGCCTTCAAGCGCCGACTGAACGATTTCAACCGGTGCAGCGGAAAGGACATAGAAATCGAACTCGTAACCGGGAATGCCCTCGCGCAAAGTGCGATAGAGAAGCTCAATGTTTTCCTTGAGCGGGATGCGCTTGCCGGTCTCGATCAGGTGCTCGCGGCGCACGCGTGAGCTGAAAGATGGATCATGAAGAAGCAGGTATGCGAGTTCCGCCCCCTGTTGCACGAGATTCAGCTGCGCCATACCCGCCGCTTTTTCCTGGAACTCCTCAACCGGAATACCAAGCAATTCGGTGAGGACCAGTCCAGAGTCGTTAAAGCTTAATGTCTGGTCGAAGTCACTGGCGAATAAATACTGCTTAATCATAGCTTCACTCATATTGGCCATACTCATATGATAAGTGCAGAGATGGTTAGGATGGTGAATTTGGAGTTAATAGGCTATCGAATGATTTGATTAGGCATATGGCGATGAGTGATAGCTGGCAATCCCTTTTCTTACAATCAGTTGAAGGGGTTGACATCGGCGATTCGGATAAGCTTCGATTCCCAAAATGGCGGCCTCGGGACACCGGAACAGAGAGCTTTGGGCGGCTGATCGGGAGTTTCGAGTGGATAGATCACGATTCCACCCTCTTGCGAGAGGTGGATCCGTGGTTTTTGAGAGCGGTGTTTTGTGCTTCCTAGCACTCAGTCGCCGTAGCGTTCAGCGATGAATCCGGTGATGCTGGCGTAGGCCTCGGTCAGCACTTCCTCCTGGGGGAGGAAGACGATGCGCATATGGCGCGTGCCAGGGCGCTGGCCGAATCCCGAACCGTGAACGCAGAGAACGTGTTTCTGCTGCACGAGTTCGGTGACGAATTTCATGTCCTCGTCGGGGATGTCGAGCTTGGGGAACGCGTAGAAGGCTCCGTGCGGGGCCACCAGCGATACGCGTGGAGTACGAGCAGCCCACGCGACGGTGAGGTCGCGGCGGCGGCGCAGCTTGGCACGAACTTCCTTCAGATGATCCTGTGGCCCGTCGAGGGCAGGGGCAATGGCGCGCATGAACGGGTGGGGAGCCGAAAGACGTGCGCGCAAGAGCTTATAGACGGCTTCGAGGTAGTCGGTGAGCGACTCGGCAGGACCGGTCGCGACCGCCCATCCGATGCGCCATCCGGGGACGAGATATGCCTTCGAGAGTCCGTTGAAGGTGATGACCGGGACGTCGGGAGCAAGCGTCGCGATGGACAGATGCGCGCATCCGTCGTCGAGGATGAGCTTGTCGTAGATTTCATCGGCGAAGATGAGCAGGTTGTGCTGGCGCGCCAGTTCCACGATGCGCTCAAGCGTGGCGCGGGAATAGATGGCGCCCGTGGGATTGTTGGGGTTGATCAGCAGGATGGCCCGAGTGCGCGGATTGATGCGCGATGCGAGGTCTTCGAGATCAGGCTGCCAGCCGTTCTCTTCGCGGAGGAAATATGAGTTTGGCTCGACTCCCAACTTTCCAAGCACCGCGCCGTAGAGGGGGTAGTCGGGGCAGGGCGTGAGGACGTTGTCTCCCGGATTGAGCAGCGCGGTGAGACAGTTGTCGATCAACTCGCCGGAACCCATGCCGACCATGATGCCCTGGATATTTCGAAAGCCGTTGGCTTCGGCACGGTCGCGGATGGCCTGAACGGCTGTGCGTTCGCCAAGCGATTCGCCGTAGCCGTTGTAGCCCTCGCGCATGGCGCGATCGACGGCCTCAATCATGTGTGGCGGCGTGGGGAAATCGAACCGGCAAGGGTCCCCAATGTTGAGGTACAGAATCTTGTGGCCCTGGCGCGCAACTTGATCGGCGACCACCGCGAGGTCGCGGATGGCATAGGTTACGTTCGCCATGCGGGTTGCGGGGGCGATGCGATAAGTTACATTGGCAGTCATTTCAAAAGGCTCCACTGAACACATGAGGGAATAGTTATTGAACCCTATGCTGGAGCGAAGTGCAAGTGAGCAGAGTAGGCGCTGGTGGAATTTACACTTTCACCACCTGTTTTGCTCCTTCACAATCGGCTTAAAAAGTGGCTGCCATGGCTCGACGCTGGTGAAGTTTTTCTATCTCCGGATAAGAAGAGACGACGCCAACAGTTTTTTCCGGAATCGGCTCGCCGCGAAGCGATTTCGCGAGCAACTCCATGGCGACTCCTGCGTTGGGCGGAACAACGATGGTGGCAGTAAGAATTTTGCGCTTCACCAGTTCCTGTCCACCGGATGGCAGGCCATCACATCCGGTCATGGGAAGTTTCAGCCAGGTGTCACGCTCGGCGCCACTCAAAGTGTTTTCGAAAGCTTCACGCACGCCCAAGGCCATGGCATCGTTCTGGCAAATGACGGCGGCCACGCCCAGGCTGCGCGACGTACGAATGCCAAGCCAGTTCGCGACGCTTCTGCGAGTGTTGGCTTGCGTCCAATCGCCTTTCAGAATCTTGAGTTCCACGTTGGAAGGCTTTGCGGACATCATTCCTTCGGTGCGCAGACGCGCCGCGCCTCCGGTGGACGGTCCCTCAATGTAGAGAGCAACACCGCCCTGGGGTAGAAGAGCGGCCACTTGCTGGCCCTCTATGCGTCCAATTTCGTAGTGATTGTTGGTGACCTCAAAGAGCGCCGACTTGCTGCTGCGGCGGAGGGCGGAAATGTAGGTGGTCTCATGGTTGAGGATTCCCCATGCGACCCCGGAGGCTGAGGCCAGACGCGCAGCCTGCTCCATGCTGGTTCCGACCGGCTCGGCAATGATAGCGGCGTAACGCAGATCTTTCTGCTGCAGAGCCTTCAGGATCTGCTGGACCTGGAGAACGGCATCGTTTTCGGCATACTGAATGTCAATCCGCAACCCATGATTATGTGCGGCGGACTTGGCTGTTTCTGCCTGTGCCCGCTGATAGTCGTTGTCATTGGTCGGAAGCGATAGAAGAACTTCGGGAAGGGACATGATTCACCATTGAGGCTAAGTTGGTGCGCAGCAGACCGAGGCAGGGATGAACCGGCCAGCGGGTCATTCAAGAGAAATCTGCGTGGCTCACAAGTTTATGCTACGAATGGCGATTTCCGCGAAGGACCAAAGTCATCGGCCTTTGGTAACTTGTGATTCGGTAGTGACAGTGAAAGTGAAAAGGCGCGAGCTGAGGCCCGCGCCTTCCTTGACTCAATGGTATCGCTTACTCCGGACGGTCGATCTGAGCCTTCTGGAGACGGTCTGAGTAATCCACGTAAACGGCTTTCCACTCGGTGTAGAAATCGAAGGCTCCGACACCGCCTTCGCGATGGCCGTTGCCGGTTTGCTTGACTCCGCCGAATGGGAGATGGACTTCGGCGCCAATGGTCGGTGCATTGATGTAGGTGATTCCAGCGTCGAGGTCGCGGATGGCGGCAAACGCTCGGTTGACGTCCTTGGTGTAGAGCGCGGAAGAGAGTCCGTACTTTACGTCGTTGGCGATCTCGATGCCGTCTTCAAGCGAATTGCAAGGGACGCAGGAGACGACGGGGCCAAAGATTTCCTCCTGGGCGATGCGCATCTTGGGAGCTACGTCGGAGAAGACGGTGGGCTCGATGAAGAATCCGTGGGCGAAATCGCCACGTTCGACGCGATGGCCACCGGAGGCGAGATGCGCTCCTTCGTTCTTGCCTATATCGATGTAGCCGAGAACGGTTTCCATCTGCTGCTTGCTGATGACAGGACCGACCTCGACGTTTTCATCCAGTCCGTTACCGAGGCGAAGCTTTTTGGCGCGGGTCACGAGCTCATCGATGAAGCGCTTGTACACGCCTTTTTGAATAATGATGCGGCTGGTGGCTGTGCAGCGCTGTCCGGCGGTGCCGAAAGCTCCCCAGAGTGCGCCTTCGAGCGCGAGTTCGAGATTGGCATCGTCGAGCACGATCATAGGATTCTTGCCGCCGAGTTCGAGCGAGCAGCGCTTGAAGGTGCGTGCGCAACTCTCGCCGATGATGCGTCCTACCTCGCTCGATCCGGTGAAGGAGATGGCGCGGACCAAGGGGTGCTCCATGAGCGGCGTGCCGACCTCAGCTCCGTGTCCGGTGACGATGTTGACGACACCGGCCGGGACTCCGGCCTCAGTGAGCGCGCTGACGAAGTTAAAGACCGAGAGCGGCGTGTCCTCTGCGGGCTTGATGACGCAGGTGTTGCCGGCGACGAGGGCAGGGAAGAGTTTCCAGGAAGGAATTGCCATGGGGAAGTTCCACGGACAGATCATTCCGACAACACCGACCGGATTGCGGGTACACATGGCAAATTTGTTGGGCAGTTCGCTGGGCGTGGTCAGGCCGTACATGCGGCGGCCTTCTCCGGCGAAGAAGTTTCCGCAGTCGATGGCTTCCTGAGTGTCACCGCGAGTTTCCTTGATGACCTTCCCCATTTCGCGGGTCATGTCGCGGGCGAATGCTTCCTTCTGCCGTTCGAGGATACTGGCCGCTTTCATGATGATTTCGGCGCGGCGGGGAGCGGGAACGCGGCTCCACTTCTTGAAGGCAGCGGCGGCGGCTTCAACGGCGAGGTTGACCTCAGCGGCGCCGGAGCGCTGGAAAATGCCGATCATTTCGCGGGTGTCGGCCGGATTACGGTTCTCGCAGGTGTGTCCGGAGCGGGCCGGAACCCATTTGCCATCGATGAAGTTGCTGAAGGTTTTGACGTCGGAAGCGGTGGTGGACATGCATTTCTCTCCGAGGATGAAGCGACCGGATATCGTAGTCGGGGGAGAGGTGCGGTGGCAAGAGGGCGGGACGGCGAGGCTAAGCTGAGGTCTATTCAGGGAACTCTGCGTGGAGGATGCTCTCTATTTGGGAGCGCAGAGGAAGAAGGTCCCGGGAGGCGGTCAGCCAGATGATGTCCAGATCGACGGAGAAATACGCGTGAACTATAAAGTTTCGAGTGTCGCTGATTACTCTCCAGGGCAAGCTTGGGTATTTGGCTCGTACATCCTCTGAAACTCGCTGTGCAGCCTCTCCGATGATCTGAACATAATGGAGAACTGCGCTCCGCAGAAGCAAATCACCGTCAAAGTCCGAACGGCTTTTGCCCCGAATGGCCGCCAAAACAGTGTCGATATTCTCGAGAATATCTCGGAGCCGATCTTCGTCACGCCGCATAGATGCTCTCGGTTCGTGAGAGCACGCTATCGCGGATTCGGGGTTTAAGTCCGCGCTTGGAGACGAGGTCGACCTTGCGTTGGAGAAGATCCTCAAGTTCATGCTGCATGCCCACGTATTCAAACAAACCGATCTGCGCTTCGGGCAGGAACTCGACGAGAAGGTCGATGTCGCTGTCGGGGCGGAAGTCGGGGCCGAGAGCGGAGCCGAAAAGGAGGAGTTCGCGGACGCCGTGGCGGCGGCAGATTTCGGCAATCTGCGGAAGTTTGTCGTCAATTCGCAGTACGTAGACCATTTTCCCTCCTGACTCAAGAGTACGTCAGGGGAGGGCGCTTCGTCAGCATGTTTGAGGTAGCGGTGGTCCCAGACGGACGGAGCAGTCTTTAGCAGGCAGGGTTGCGGTGGGAAACAGGAGCAGAGCTAAGGTAATAGTGTGCCGCATGGCAGAAGATTGTAGTCTCAAACTTCAGAATAGCCTTGAGGATTGATATGAAATGTGTGGGAACAGCGGTTGCGAGGCGAGCGGAGTAGTAAGATAAGTGACTAGTCCCGGCTAGTGCTCTTATCGCATTGGTTATATAGCTGTCCTACCCGTATTATCTGAATAGAAGATTCACGAAGATTTTTCCTGAACGGGAAGGGTAGGCTCTAGCGAGGTTCCGCGTGTGCCGTCCTTGCCGGGAACGTAATTCTTTTCGTACGAAAAAGAGAGATAGCAGAAGATGTCAAACAATGGCTTCCACACCGGTTCGCGTTTCGGGAATTTGCGTTCTTTGTTCAGCATGTTCTCAAGCGACCTTGCAATTGACCTGGGCACGGCGAACACGCTTGTCTATGCGCGAGGCAAAGGCATCGTAGTCAACGAGCCCTCAATTGTCGCAATCAACAAGAATACAAATGAAGTGGAAGCGGTAGGCAAAGAAGCCAAGGAAATGCTTGGCCGCACGCCTGGCAACATTGTTGCCATCAAGCCGATGAAGGACGGCGTCATTGCCGACTTCAAGATCACCGAAAAGATGTTGAACTACTTCATCCAGAAAGCGCACAACCGCAAGATGCTGGTGCATCCGCGAATCGTCATCGGCGTGCCGAGCGAGATTACGCAGGTGGAAAAGCGTGCGGTCATGGACTCGGCGTATCGTGCCAAGGCCAGCGAGGTGCACCTGGTGGAGCAGGCGATGGTCGCGGCAATCGGCGCAGGTCTTCCGATTACCGAACCTAGCGGCAACATGGTGGTGGATATAGGCGGCGGCACTACGGATATCGCAGTGATTTCGCTGAGCGGCATCGTTTACTCGCGCTCGGTTCGCATGGCCGGCAATCAGATGGACGAAGCCGTGATGAACTATCTGAAGCGCAAATACAACCTGCTGATCGGTGAGCGCACGGCGGAACAGATCAAGATCGAGATCGGCTCCGGCTACCCGTTGGAGAAGCCGTTGACGATGGAGATCAAGGGACGCAACCTGATCGAAGGCGTGCCCAAGACGATCACCATCGACGACAGCGAGATCCGCGAGTCCTTGAGCGAATGCGTGGGCACCATCATGAACGCGATTCGCGTCGCGCTGGAACGCACTCCTCCTGAGTTGAGCGCCGACATCAGCGACCGCGGCATTGTGCTTACGGGCGGCGGCGCACTGCTGAAAAATCTGGATAAGCGCATTCGCGAAGAGACAGGGCTGCCGGTTTCAATTGCAGACGACCCGCTGGCGAGCGTGGTTCTGGGCACAGGCAAAATGCTCAGTGACTTCAAGTTGCTGCGCAAGATCAGTATCGAGTAAGAAAGACACATGAGGCCGGAGCGGCGCTCCGGCCTCGTAATTTGCGGGTGCTGAGGGGCTACACCTGCAGCAGGCGCAAGGCTCCGCTTACCGGCGGAGCAATCAGCAGGAGCATGGGCAATCCTGGCGTCAGCAATAAAATTCTGAAGACATGAATCTTTTCTCGCGGCACAAGAACACGGTGGTTCTGGCAACGGTGCTGCTGGCCCAGCTATTGGCGCTGGCCGTACAGGTGAAGCGCCAGACGGCGGAGGGTCCGGTGCGTTTGATCCGCCTTGTGACCGTGAGCACCATTGCGCCATTCGAGCGCATGCTGATTTATACCGGGGGAAGCGTACGCGGAGTTTGGTCGAACTATATCGACCTGCGCAGCGTACGACGTGAAAATCAACAGCTCAAGGCTGAATCCGAGCGCATGCGGCTGGAGCGGGCGAGGGAGCAGGAGGATGCCCGCCAAGCGCGGCGCATTCAGGCTCTGCTCGGTTTCAAGGAACAATGGATCGATGCTACGGTGGCAGCCCAGGTGATTGGGACGAGCGGCAGTGAAAACTCCCGTCTGCTGTATCTCGACAAGGGTACGAAGGATGGCATAAAGGTTGATATGCCGGTGATCACTCCGGATGGAGTTGTCGGCAAGATTCTGAACGTGTACGGCGAGACCGCACAGGTTCTGATGATCAACGATCCGACGAGCGGAGTCGGTGCGACGCTCGTGAATTCGCGGCTCCAGGGGATTGTGAAGGGAACTAACACGGGAGAAGTTCAGCTTAACTACATTATGAGCGACGAAGCCGTGCAGGCAGGAGAGCCCCTGGTGACCAGCGGTGGCGACCGCGTGTTTCCCAAGGGATTGCCGGTGGGCACGGTAGCCAAAGCCAGTCCGGGCCGCAATCTGTTTTTGGAAATAAAGCTGAAACCGGCCGTGGATTTGGATCGCCTGGAAGAAGTTCTGGTGATCACGCAGCAGAAGGCGCGCACGCCGGATACGACGGGGCTGGGGCCGATTCGCGCCTCGGATATTCTTGCGCAGCATCTGCCGGGCGTGCCGCAAACGCCGCCTCCGGGAACACCGACTGCGGGAACACCGCAACCAAGCACGGTAAATGGGCAGGCTGCTCCGGTTGGAGGTGTAAGCGCGCAGGCAGCGCCGAAGGCTCCGGCGGCACCGGGCGCGATGCAGGGGGCTGGGCAGATTGCGCCGAAGCCACAGGCCGTGAGTCCTCAGGCTATCAAGTCGCCGGGTACCCCAGTTGTCAAGACAGGCGCGACGCCGGGTACGCCGGCGAAAGTTGCAGCGCCGGGTGCAGCCAGGGCGGCTGCGGCGAATGCAAACACAGCGGGCGGTGTGGCTCAAAGGCCGGCTCCCGCGACTTCGAAGCCCGCGACACCGAAGGCGGTATCTTCTACAGCGAGTGGAGCGAAGCCGAAGACCCCTGCAGCGGACGGAACGAAACAGGGCTCAGCGCAAAAGACGAATCCGGGGACGAACCCACAATGAGAGCGTTGAACTTGAGCTATACCTCGCGCGAGCAGGTGGAAGTTTACCGCTTCACCTGGCCGGTGTCAGTGGGCTTGCCGCTGCTGCTGGTAGCGTTGCAGGCATTTCTGCCGGTAAGGCTGCACTTCTTTCGGGTTTTCGATTTCGGGTTATTGCTGACGATCTTTTTTGCGGTTTCGCGGCGCAGCCAGTTGAGCGGAACGCTTACCGGTGCTGCAATTGGAATGCTACAGGACGGATTGACGCACACGCCGTTCGGCGTCTACGGAATCGCGAAAACATTAGTCGGCTACGGAGCTTCATCGATCGGGATCAGGATTGACGTGGAAAATCCGGGCTCGCGTTTCCTGCTGGCGTTCTTCTTTTATGCAGTGCATCAGGCGGTGTTCGTGGCCGTGGAACGCGAGTTGATGGGGCAGTCGATTCATCTGAACCTCGGACACGAGGCAGGCGCGGCGGTGGCCAATTCCGTGATGGCCGTCTTCTTGTTTGCGCTGTTGAATCGCTTCAAGATAAGAGATTAAAAGGATTTCGGGTAGTCGCAATTCATGTTTGGCCGTGACGAAAAAGTACCATTAATTCGGTTGGCAATCGCACAGTACGTCATACTCTTCATCTTCCTTCTGCTGGTGTATGGACTGTGGCGTTTACAGGTGCTGCACTCGGACTACTACACGAGTATGGCCGAGCAGAACCGCGTCAAAGAAGTTCCCATCCTCGCGCCGCGCGGGAAACTGCTGGATCGCGAAGGCCGTCCGATAGTCGATAACTATCCTTCATTTTCGGCGCTACTGCTGCGTTCGCAGGGAAAGATCACGGACGCGAACCTGGACGCAATCGCCAATGGACTGCATCTGGATCCCGACGAACTGAAGGGGCGCGTGAAGCGGCTGTCGGCCATGCCAGGATACCAACCCATCTTCATTAAATATGACATCACGCCCGACGAGCTGGCCTTTGTCGAGTCGCACCGCAACGAGTTTCCGGAACTGGATACGATCACCGTCCATCGGCGTTTGTATCCGAAGAACGGCTTCATGGCGCACCTGATCGGCTACGTCGGTGAAGTCAGCGAAGACATGCTGAACAACCCGCGCTTTGAGCTGTACAACTCCGGAGATGTGGTTGGGCAGAGCGGTGTGGAAGCCGAGTACAACGACATGCTGATGGGCAAGAATGGCTCGCGGCGCGTGCTGGTGAACAGCAAGGGGAAAGAAGTCGGCGAATTGAGCGACACCCCGGCGATTCCGGGCAAGCCACTGCAGTTGACCGTCGATCTTGATCTGCAGATTGCCGCCGAAGAGGTTCTGGGCGACAACAAGAACGGCGCGATTATTGCAATGAATCCGAAGACGGGCGAAATTCTTGCCATGGCGAGCCGCCCGTCGTTCGATCCGAATGCATTTGCCGTGCGCATATCGAACAAGGACTGGCAGGCTCTGATGAACGATCCTGGAAAGCCCTTGATGAACAAAGCGATTCAGGCTCAGCTCGCTCCGGGCTCGACGTTCAAGATCATCATGAGTGTCGCAGGGTGGCAGGAGGGGATCGCGCAGGATTTGCGGGTGAGCTGTAACGGTGGCGCTACTTTCTACGGACGCCGCTTTGGGTGCTGGGTTAAGGGCGGTCACGGCGGAGTTGATCTGACAACAGCCATTTATCAGTCCTGCGACGTTTTCTTCTATACACTCGCGGAGCGGTTGGGCATTGAGCGCATTGCCAAGTATTCCACCATGCTTGGACTGGGGCAGAAAACGGGCATCGACCTTCCTCAGGAAGCCACCGGCGTGATTCCCAGCGAAGAATGGAAGCTCAAAAACTTCCGGCAGAAGTGGTTCGCCGGAGAAACGATCTCGGTTGGCATTGGGCAGGGAGCCGTAGCAACTACGCCCGTGCAGTTGCTGCGCGCAATCAGTGCCATCTCCATGGGCGGCCATCTGGTACGGCCCCATGTGGCCTTTCCGGATAAGGTTCCCGAGAACTATCGTGAGGCGCTCCATTACACGGACACCAAGGACGTGACCATCGACCCGAAGGGTTGGGAGACGATCACGGACGCAATGGTGCGAGTATTGCTTCCGGGAGGAACGGCTCCGAGCGCTCACATTCCCGGAGTTGAAATCGCAGGAAAAACCGGATCGGCACAGATTGTCTCGCTGGCACTTCGCGCCAAGTACGCCAACCGGGCCGAGTTTGCTCAGAATGGCTGGTTCGTGGGATTTACACCGAAGCGTGATCCGGATATTGTCGTGTGCGTATTGTTCCAGGGTGGAGAGCACGGCAGGCTGGCTGCGCGATTGGCGACCCAGGTGATCAAGGCTTACGTTGACAAGAAAAATCATAAGCAGTTGGATCACTTGAAGCCTCCTTCGGAAGCCGAGGAGCAGAGCAATCCAGCGGCAGAGCCGGGAACGCAAGGCCGGAACCGCACACAAAAGAAGACGATCGAAGTTTCCGGCCTGTGGACCGATCCAGGTAACGATCATTTGCAGGCCGCTCGCTTTGAAATGAAGTCCGGTTCCGCGACACGGGAATTCCATCGGGCCATTGCAGCGCCGGGAATGGAGCAGTTCGCGCAGGATGCGAATCCGCAGCAGGGAATGCCGCAGCCGAAAGGTCACGGACGGTCATGGCGAGAGTTCCCCGGCGTAGTGGCTGCCTTGCCGGAGCCGGTGTGGCGGACGGGAGGTGCTAGGTGAGCCGCTATATACGCTTCCGCGATTTCGACTGGGTGCTGCTCATCTTCGTGCTGGTAATCTGCGCGATCGGTGTATCGGAAATTTACTCGGCGACCCTCCACACGAAGTTCGAGGGGATACACGTCAAGCAGGTGTATTGGATTCTGGCGGGGCTTGTCCTGATGTTTCTGGTGAGCCTCATCAATTATCAGGAGCTGCTGGAGCTGGTTCCATGGATGTATGGCTTCAGCCTGGTTTCGCTTGTGGCGGTGTTACTCTTTGGCAAGAAGTACCTCGGCGCGCGGCGCTGGATCGATCTCAAGCTCTTCCACTTCCAGCCGTCGGAATGGGTAAAGCTGGTCCTCATTCTGACGATGGCCAAGTACTTTGCCGAATACCGGGAGAATGATCTGCCCATCCGCGAGTTGATGAAGGCGGGGCTAGTGGCGCTGTTTCCGATGCTGCTTGTACTGAAGCAGCCGGATCTGGGTACGGCGCTGACTTATATTCCGATTGCGATCATGGCGCTGGCTTTAGGCGGAATGCGTCCGAAGCATGCAATGGTTCTGCTGGTGGTGGCGGCCGTTCTGATGCCGGCGATGTGGAAGTGGGGTCTGAAACCCTACCAGAAGGAGCGGCTCTCGACGTTTGTTGAACCTGAGGCGGATTCGAAGGGTTCGGGTTACCAGGTGATTCAGTCGCTCGTGGCCGTGGGTTCGGGCGGTGTATGGGGGAAAGGCGTGGCGAAGGGGACGCAGACGCAGGGCCAGTTCCTCCCCGTTCCGCACACGGATTTCATCTTTGCGGCCTGGAGCGAAGAGCACGGCTTTGTGGGCGCACTGGCTGTAATGCTGCTATACTTCGGGGTGTTGATGCGTTTGATTCATGACGCTCAAACGGCGCCTGACCGGGCCGGGGTCTTCCTGATTATGGGAGTGGTCGCGGTGCTGGCGTTCCACGTCTTGGTAAACGTGGGGATGGTAGTGGGATTTATGCCCGTGACGGGCATTCCGCTTCCATTAATGAGCTACGGAGGATCGTCGATACTGTTTACGTTCCTGGCACTGGGCATTGTGATGAATGTCCGTATGCGCCGGTTTGTGAATTAGGATGGCGTGGAAAGCGCGCGGAAGCTCCGGAACCACGGTAGCAATCCGCAGCGTCCGGATAAGGCCTTGAACAAAAGCGAGGCTGGCGGGACAAAAATCTTTGCAAAAATCCCGTGAAATCCGCCGGAATAAGGTGGAGGGAATGGGTCTTCGACAGTGATAGTCGAGGCTTTCGGCGGGGAATTCCCGCCGCACACACGAGATGAAACCCTCGATGTGAGGGCGTAGCCGGCGAGCAAGTTATCAGGCCGGTCAGGATTAAAGAATTGCGCGGTGTACGGGCAGGGAACGGCCCCATTCGGCATTTCAGGGATTGAATCTCCAGGGAATGTAGGAGAGAAGTGGCCACAAAACCCAGACGCGGCGTAACCGGACCAGGTGCAATAGACCTGGGGAGTACGGAATCGGTGCATAGGTTCATATCAAACGCAGCCGGAGCCCTGAATGGCGCAAAGCGCCACAGCGGAACTGGCCGCATGATCCCCTCATTTCAGTTGAGCGGGCGAACTTCGCTTCGCGCCCCGGCATAAGCCGGTGAGCGCGATTTGTCGCATTGATTTTCAAGACTGACTGCCTGCCTTCATGCTTCCGGCTAAAAACAGCCTGCTCATTGCGAGCAGGCCGGGAGCGAAAATGAACAAAGAACTTTACGTTTCAACCACGCCGCACGAAACCAAGGTAGCGCTGGTGGAAGACGATCAGCTTGCCGAGGTGTACTTCGAGCGCGAGAACGAGTACACGCTTGCGGGGTCCATCTATAAGGGCCGAGTTACGCGCGTGCTTCCCGGCATGCAGTCGGCGTTTGTCGATATCGGACTGGAGCGCGATGCATTCCTCTATGTATCCGATTTCCTTGAACTGCAGGACGAAGAAGAGGATGCTGAGTTCGGTGACGTAAAAGTCACCGGATCGACGCTGGCTCATGCGAACGGGCTGATTATTGCCGAACCGCAACCGGTGGAAGAGGATGCTGCCGAAGATCCTGAGGAAGATGCAGTTGCCGAAGGTGAAGGCACGCAGGCCGAGGGTGTTGAAAGTAAAGATGGAGCGCCACGCTGGCGTGGCCGTCGCCGTCGTCGTGGAAGACGCGGCGGACGCGATCGCATGACCGGCGAGCGTCCAGCGGAGGTGCAGCCTGGTACCATGCCTGCAGCGCAGGCAGGAGAGCAGGAGAGCGCTGAGGATTCCGGGGATGCTTCAGAGGAGCCCATCGAGCGCAAACCCCAGTCTGGCGGGCAGTCGAGGAAGCGTGAACTGCGCGGATTTGAACCTCGCGGGTTAGTGGTTCATGGATTGAACCGGACAGTGGACGATTCAGAAGAGGTGGCGCCTGAGCTTGCAGCCGAAGTCGAAGCTGAACCTGAGGTAACCGAGTCGCCAGTGGCCAACGCAGCAGAAGAGACAGCTGCCACTACGACGTTCACTCCCATGCTGCTGCCCGGTGAGTCGATTTCAAAATACAACCGCGCCGATAGCGACGCCCCAGCGGCCGCTCCGGCAGCCGAGAGCGGTGCAAGCGAAGAGCACGAACGAGGATACAGCCGTGGACGTGATCGGGACCGAGGCGGAGACCGCGATCGCGGTGGACGTGACCGTCGTGGAGATCGTGACCGCGATCGTGGCCGGGGCGGACGTGATCGTGACCGTGAGCCTCGCGAGCCGCGTGACCGTGAGGCATTCGTACTGCCCGAAAATTACACGCCGATCGTTCTGCCCGGCGAGTCCATCTCGAAGTATCGCGGTGTTGAGCCGGTCTCGATTCCCGAGACTGCTTCGGACGCCGCTCCTTCCGAGACGATAACCGAGCAGGAAGCCGTCGAGAATTTCGGAACCGTCGCTCCGGCGACAGAGAAGACTCACCCCGAGTCGAATCCAGACGAGCCCTTGGCAAGCGCCAGCTATTCAGGTGCAAGCGGTCTCCCCTCGCTGACCCAGCGTCATGAGGCGGTTGAAGAGATCAATGAAGAAGAAGCTGCCGAAGAGATTCCTGAAGTTCCTGCGGCAGAAGAACACACTGAGATTCATGCAACGGAGCCGGAAGCTGCACCCTCGGACATTGCGCAATCCGGAGAAGTACCAGCCGGGGAAATTGCAGCCGAAGCGGTTCAGGTTGAAGTACCTCAGGCGGAAGAAGCTGAGGCCCATAAAACTCACCAAGCGGTGCCGGTTGAGTCCGAACCGGTCGCGACTGAGCAACATGAGGCGAGGCCGAATCAGGGCCGTCGTACCTGGCGTGATCGCGTGTCGAAGATCTTCGGCGCGACCCACGAGGAAGCAGCGGCCCACTCCGAGCAAATCGCGGGAGAAGGCGCGGAGGGACACGGTCGTACTCCGGCAAAAGTGCAAGAGTTCAACGTCGAGGCCACGCCCGAGGCGAAGTTGGCTTCAGAGAAGAAGCCTGCACATGAAAGCCAGTTTGGCAGTTTTGTAATCGAAGGCGGCCATGTCGAGCATGAAGAGCTCGATGCGGACGAGGCAGAGATGCCGGCTTTGGCCGAGCACTTTGATCGCTACGAAGAAGACGTCGATGAAGAAGCTCAAGAGGACGGAAACGGTTCTCAGTTCGGTTCGGCGGTTCGTGAGAGCGGCGAAGAGAGCGCCATTGATGATGAAGAGTATGACTTCGAAGGCGAAGAGTTTGAGGAGTCGGAAATGCTGGCCGACAGAGCCGTCGAAGAGGAAGGGGACGAGCAGGATGAGGCCGAACGGTCCGAGCCTGCAGTTGCCCAGGAACCCGGTGTACGCCAGCGTCCCGAGCGCTTCGAGCGCCGTGAACGCCGCGGACGTCGTGGTGCACCTCCGCAGCGTGGTGGAGGACGGATGCGTCCCCGCCAGCAGTCGCGTGCCCTGCCGCTCATCAGCGAATTGCTGAAGGAAGGGCAGGAGATTCTGGTCCAGATCGCCAAGGAACCAATTGGCAAGAAAGGCGCCCGCATCACAAGCCACATCGCGCTTCCGGGCCGCTTCCTTGTGTACATGCCGACCGTGAATCACATTGGCGTGTCGCGCAAGATCAGCAGCGAAGAAGAACGCCAGCGGCTGAAGAGAATTGTTTCCAGCGAGCGCGAAAACGGACATGGCGGCTTCATCGTTCGTACCGCGGCTTCCAACATTAAAGAAGACGAACTCCGCGCCGACATTCGCTTCCTGAAGCATCTGTGGACTGAGATCAAGACGCGCGCCGAATCCAGCAAGAGCCCGGCGCTGATCTATCACGATCTAAACCTGGTTGAGCGCATTCTGCGCGACCAGGTGACCAGCGACTTCTCGCAGATCTGGGTGGACAACGAAAGCGAATACGAGCGTGTTGTACGCTTCGCATCACGCTTCCAGCCGAACCTGGTCCGCCGCATCAAGCTGTACACCAAGGACACGCCGCTTTACGAGCAGTTCGGCATTAACGAGGAGATCAACAAGAGCCTCAAGTCCAAGGTGTGGCTGAAGAGCGGTGGATATATCGTGATCAACCAGACCGAAGCGCTGGTGGCCATCGATATCAACACGGGCAAGTACGTTGGCAAGACGGCTCGCCTGGAAGATACGATCGTCAAGACCAACTGCGACGCGGTGAAGGAGATTGTGCGGCAGATTCGTCTTCGCGATCTCGGTGGCATCATTGTCGTCGACTTCATCGACATGGACGAGCGCAAGAATCGTCAGAAGGTGATGCAGGCGCTGGAAGAAGCGATGAAGGCGGACCGCGCGCCCTCGAAGATTCTGCAGTTCAACGACTTCGGGCTGGTGGCCATCACGCGTAAGAGGGTCAAGCAGTCACTTGAGCGCACTCTTGGCACGCCGTGTCCCTACTGCGACGCGACGGGCTTCGTGAAGTCGGTACAAACGATCTGCAACGAGATCTACGTAGAGATGCGCAAGATGCATCGTCACATTGAAAGCAAGGAAGTCATCCTCCGGGTCAATCCTGAGGTTGCAAGAGAGTTGAAAGCTGGAAATGGGAAGTGGCTGCAGGAAATGGAAGAGTTGATCGGCCATCCCGTCCTGGTTAAGAGCGACTCGCTGCTGCATCAGGAAAAGTTCGACATGAACTACTAAAAATGGATTCGTGTCATTGACCTCAGAGGGTCGATACACCCCACTCCGGAGAAGGCCGTCGCACTCAGCGGCGGCCTTTTGTTGTTGCAGGTTCAATGCTAGGCGACTCGCTCTTGCTGGCAGGTTTGTCTGGGCGAGGTCCCAATAGCAATGTGGTTAAAGCAACAAAAGTGGCCGGACTCGAGAGTCCGGCCTTTCATGAGTGCACAGGATAAAGACATTTACATTCTATCCCAAAATGCCTGCAGAAGTGACGATGAGTGGGGCCGAAAACATCGTTCCCGTAACCGGTTTGGCACTTCCCAAAAGCAGTCCGAAAGGCCGATGGAAGACCCCCTACTTGCGAGGAACAAACGAGAGTACCTCGAAATACCTTGTCTGACTTCCGAATGATTACGGCCCTTCGTAATCCTTCGGGACTACGTCGAGCATCGTTTCTGTTACTGCCCCTTTATCTTGTGGTGTATGTTCTCACTAGCTACAAAGTATGGCGAATTGGAACCGGTTCAGTACCGGATTAAGCCGAAAATACCTGTTATCTTCCGGGTTTCTCAGGAAGTTTGGGTTGACTCAGCTCCCAGGAACTCTGCTATAAGTCAGCGAGCGACCCAAATCTTACGAAGCACAGATTCTCGTAAGCGAGGGTCCGGCCGCAAGTAGGTGTTAAGGCACGTTGACCGGTTAACCTCCTGGAATTCGTCAGGACAGCAAGCCGATCAGCTGAGCTCTGGCATTTGAAAGGGCAACGAGTATGTCCGATTCGCCTGAGGTGATGAACATTCGGCAAGCGTCGGCGTATCTGGGCGTGAGCCCGGACACACTTTATAAGTATGTGTCTGAAGACAAAATACCGGCATTCAAGCTGGGAAACCGCTGGAAGTTCAAGAAAGCACTACTCGACCGCTGGATGGAAAGCAAGAGCAGCGGAGGAGAAGGAATGCTGAAGAAGAAGCCGCGAGCGGTTCGTGCAACTGCGGTGAGGTAACGAGGGCGTCCGCTATGTTTGGTTTATTTGAGTCGAATAAAACGATTGTCGGCCTGGATATTGGGTCGAACAGCATCAAGGCCGTGGAACTGCAGCGAAGCCGCGGTGAGGTTTCGGTGAGCCATCTCGGCGTCGAGCCTCTGGCCAGCGACATCGTTGTTGATTCCATGATCGTGGATAGCGGCAGCGTGGCCAGTACCATCAGCAAGATTTTTGCCGAGCAAGCGTTTAAGGGCAAACAGGTGGCCACCTCCGTCAGCGGACATTCCGTGATAGTAAAAAAGATCTCCATGCAAACCATGGAAGAGCCGGAACTAGGCGACGCGGTACGGAATGAAGCCGTGCAGTACATTCCCTTCGACATGTCGGATGTGAATGTCGATTACCAGGTCCTGAGCGAAAGCGTGGACGGTCCAACGATCGATGTCTTGCTGGTGGCCGTCAAGAAAGACAAGATTCTGAATTACACAAACGCCCTGCAGCTTTCCGGGCGTCAGCCTGCGGTCGTGGACATCGATGCGTTCGCCATCCAGAACTGCTACGAGTACAACTACGATCCAGCTCCAAATACCACGGTCGCATTGCTGAACATTGGCGCCAGCGTGATGAACATCAACATCGTGCGAGGTAAGATTCCGCTCTTCACGCGCGACGTAAGCGTGGGCGGCAACCAGTACACGGATTCGCTGCAGAAGGAACTGGATCTGAGCTTTGATGATGCGGAAGCGCTCAAGCTTGGCAAGAAGGTTGGGACCGTAAGTGAAGATGCCAAGTTGCCAATTCTGCAGCAGGTAACTGAAATTATCGTGCTAGAGATTCAGAAGACTTTCGATTTCTTCCGCGCTACTGCCAGTGGTGAACACATTGAACGAATTTATGTATCCGGTGGTTCGTCGCAGGTTCCCGGACTGATAGAGGCACTGAGGCAGGAATTTTCGATTCCCGTGGACCCGATGAATCCCTTTCTGAGGATCGTGCCGCCAATTGGTGAAGGCGCGGACCTGATCGAACGGAATGCGTCGCAGTTGGCAGTTGCGGTGGGTTTGGCTTTGAGGAGCTTTGAAAAACTATGATCCGGATCAATCTGCTGGGCACAAAGCCGAAGAAAGGGAAGAAGGGCCGGCGTCTGTTCGTGATGCCGCAGCTTACTACAGACGGGCCTTCTCCGTTGATTGCAGGACTTGCGATCCTGGTGGTGACCGGCGCTGGGCTGTACATGTACCACATGAAGTTGCAGAGCACGCATGAGCAACTTCAAAGCGCGATCACGGAAGCCGACGCGAACATTGCCTCGATGACAAAGGTGAAGCAAGCTTATCTGCAGCGGCAGAAGGATTACGACGCATTCAAACGCCGCTTCGATGTGATCGATCAGTTGCGCGCCGGGCAGGTTGGTCCGGTTCCATTGATGACCAACGTGAGCGCCACGGTGAACAATACCGACGGTGTCTGGCTGCTGAACATGAAGGACGATGGCGCAAAGGTGTCTCTGGATGGAGTAGCGCTGGGGCCAAACTCAGTCGCGAACTTGATGACAAATCTGCGGCGCTCCGGCTATTTCAAGAACGTTGAACTGCATGAGACTGCCCAGGAAGACAATCCGAAGATTCAGACATTCAGCTTCAGCCTGGTTTGCGAAAAGTCGAAGGCGTAAGTCATGACTAATTTTAAAGAACTGCCTTATGTGGCAAAAATCGGGATAGTGGCGGGAGTGATTCTTCTGCTTGCGGTCGGGACATATCTGTTCTCCCTCCAGCCATTGGCAAAGGCGAATCAGGCAGATGCTCTGACACTGAAAAGCAAGCAGGCCGAAGTCGCTCAGTTGGCTCCCTACCGGACAAAGCTTGCGGATCTGAACGCGCAAACCGAATCTCTGAGAGTTCAGATGGAAGCCCAACGCAGAATTGTGCCCGAGGAAAAAGAAGTTCCAAGTTTCATCACCATGGTGGAGCACGAAGCAGTTGCTGCCGGTGTGGAAGTACGTCGCTATACGCCAAAGGACACTTCGACAAAAGAGTATTACGTCGAGGTTCCGTTTGAGATTGACGTGGATGGGCCCTACTACGCGGTATTGAACTTTTATGACCGTCTGCAGAATTCGGAACGTATCGTGAACGTCGGACGGCTCACCATGGGCGCCTTGAAGGGCGGAAAGGCGCCAGTGAAAAAGAGCTATCACTGGGCGCCCAACGAGACGGTATCGGCAAGTTGCCTGCTGACGACGTTCTATAGCAATAGCACTTCCAAGAGCGGGTCGCCTTCAACCGCGGTCGCGGCAAAGAAATAGGAGTGGCCATGAGGAGCAGCAAAATCATTCTCGCGTTGTGGCTTGGCGCTAGTGCGTGGGCCCAATCACTGCCGCAGAAACCGCAGGCGCATCCTCCTGTCGAGGCGAAGCCGAGCGCGGCGCAGTCAGTGAAACCGATGGTGGCGACGTCTGCAAAAGCGCCGTCCGCGAACGGTCCTGCTAAGCCGGTTGCGACTTCCGCGACACCGGCCACGAAGCCTTCTCAGCCAATTGCGTCCTCGCCGGCCACACCGGTCAGCAAAACCGTAAGCACTCCGGCCCCAATGCCTGTAGCTCATCCTGCTCGAAGGAAACACGTCAGGAGCAGGAGTGCACGTCAGCCACTCATTAAGACAGCTACCGTGGTGAGCGGGAACCCTTCTGCACTGGCTGTGAAAGGCAGACGCGATCCGTTTGTCAGTCCATTGGTGGAGCGGCTGGGAAATGGGCCAACCTGTGCTGGCTCGGGCCGCAAGTGTTTAGCGGTTGGCGAGATTACTTTACATGGTGTCGTCAGCTCCCCTAACGGCTTTATCGCCGTCGTGGTAAACGGCGAACACACCTATTTCCTGCGTGAAAACGATCCCCTGGCCAATGGAGCCGTGGAGCGAATTACCCGGGACGCAATCATAATGCGTGAACGTTCGTCCGATGCGTTGGGACGGCCGTTTACGCGCGAAGTTACCAAGAAGCTCGGAGTACCAGCGGTCTAAGCTGGCAGCCAGAGATGGAAGCAACTGTGAAGATGAGCCCGGAAACTCGAAAGCATGTAACTGGGGAGGACGCGCGAAGCCTGGCAACAGGAATCGCGGGGAGAGCCACGATGAAGTGTAAGCGACTGCTCACGGTATTACTGATGGCGCTGTTCTGCGCCGGCACGGCGATGGCGGCTTCGCAACTGAATTCGCTGCAAGTGACGCCGAAGGAAAACACGGCAGTGGTTAACCTTCGGACCACCGGTTCGTTTGCCCATAAGGAATACCGGCCAAGCGAGCACATGGTTCTGGTTGATCTGACTGGGGTCAATGCCGATGCCGCGATTGAACGTGTGGCCACTGTAAGTTCGACGGTACTCAAGAGCTACAAACTCTCTGACTACACCAGCGCCTCGGGCTCACAGGTCACCCGTATCGAATTAGCGCTAGGCGATGGCGTCGGCGTCGAAGTCGTGGATCGTAGCGACGGTCTGCAGATCCTGCTGAGCAGCAACGCCTCCAGCGCCCCGGTTTCTCGCGCGGGAGTGTCTTCGGTCGCCAGTTCTTTCCCGGCTGCAGCTACACTCACTGCGGCAACACCCAAGCCCGCAGAGCCGGCCAAGACAACGCGGCCCGCACCTGAATCCTCGGTAAAAGCGGCCGTGTCTCAGCCGTCTCAAGTTACGGCTCCGGCGGTGACTATCGAGCAACCGGTTCAGCGTGCCGTCGAGCATGCTGCCGCCGAAGCTCTCACTCCCACCACCATTCGCAATATCAGCGTGCAACGTGGAAGCGGTACGCTTGACGTCATCATCGAAGGGCCGAATACCGCCAGTCCGTTCGTGTTGGATAACCCCGACCGCCTGGTAATCGATTTCAGCAACGCGGTGGTGAAAGCTTCCGTTAAGAACGTTCCGGTGCACTCGAAGGACGTACGCCAGGTTCGCATCGGGCGTCTGCAGGCTCAGCCTCCCGTTACCAGAATTGTCATCGATCTTAGCGGCCCCCGCACGTTTGAAGTTTTGCCTTCCTCAAATAAAGTGATCGTGCGTGTGAAGAGCGATCAATCCGCAATTCTGGCGGCTCCGGTCAAAGCGGCTCCGCTTCCGGCACTGGCTTCTGCCGAAGCACCTGCAGTCGCAGGAAGGACCAGTGTTTCAGGTTCGAGTCTGAAGAATAGTTCCGGAGCTCACGCCGCACTGGCGAGTGCATCGCGTCAGGCAAAGGCCGAGGAAGTCGGTCTGCCCACAGCCAGGCCGCTGATGATGACAGTTGCAGCTGCGCCGGTCCAGAGCGTCGTAACTCCCGCGGTTGAAACAGCCGCGCTCACACCAGCGAACGCCTCTCAGGTGAACGATGCTCCGGTAAACGTCGCGCCTCAGGTCCGTGACACCCATGTTCGGGAATCGAAGATTCGCGACCCCAAGCTTAGAGCCGGAGCTGCGGCAGAGACCATGGCTGCTGTACCGCAACGCGATCAAACAACGCAGGAGTTGGCGCGATCGACCTCGCCCGTAGACCAGCTTGCAAAAAACAACAGCGCTTCTTCTTCCAAGTACACCGGCGAGCCGATTTCGGTGAACCTCAAGGATGTGGATCTGAAGGATTTCTTCCGCCTGATTCATGAAATCAGCGGACTGAACATCGTGCTCGATCCCAACGTGAAGGGTTCCGTGACCCTGGTGCTTGACGATGTGCCATGGGATCAGGCCCTCGACATCGTGTTGAAGAACAATTCGCTGGATCGCGAACTGCAGGGAAATGTCCTGCGCATTGCAGGCACAGATACCTTAAGGCGTGAGGCGGTCGATCGCCGTGCACAGTCCGAAGCCGTTGCCCTAGCTGTAGACCGCCAGACGATTTCTCGTTTCCTTAGCTACGCCAAGGCCAAGGACGTCGTTCCGACCATCAAGAAATTCCTTACCCCGCGTGGCGATGTCATATCGGATGAACGGACCAACGCCCTTATCATCTCGGATATTCCAAGCGTGCTTCCGAACCTGGATCGCCTCATTTCGCAGTTGGACAGAAAGAGCCCAGAGGTGGAGATCGAGGTACGCGTAGTCTCGGCCACGCGGGCTTTCTCTCGTGATTTGGGAGTTCAACTCGGCTTTAACTGGGGGAATGGCGTCACAACTATTGGCGGCTCAAATCCCAACGGAAGCACAAATCCAACGGGCAGCAATGTGCCACTTTTTACGAACCTGCCAGCCACTGGAGCAACGACTGGTCTTTCACTCAGCAACATAACGAAAAACTATGGAATCGACGCCATCTTGACGGCAGCAGAGAGTCATAACCTGGCGAAGGTGTTGTCACGTCCGCGGGTTGTCACCCAAGGCAATGTGAAGGCTGAAGTGAAACAGGGCGTCAAGATCCCGGTTTACACCGCGGCCACTCAGAATGCCAATGCCAGCGTTTCCTACATCGACGCGGTTCTGAGGCTTTCGGTCACTCCGCAAATTACTTCGGACAGCACAATCTTTCTCTCCGTCGATGTTGAAAATACTCAGCCCGGCGGCACCATCAATGGAAACTACATCCTGACGACCCAGCAGGCTACAACCCAGGTACTGGTGACCGATGGCGGCACGGTCGTGATCGGCGGAGTGATCCAGACCACCAACTCGGTAAGTACTACACAAACGCCTCTTTTGGGCGATATTCCGTGGCTTGGCAATCTGTTCAAGCAGCGCTTGGTCAAGACAGAGACCGATGAACTGATCTTCTTCATAACACCAAAAATCATCCAGACCTAGTGGATCGAAACATATCTCTGGCAATGCGGGCTTCTTCGGAAGCCCGCATTGCTTTGGAGCATTTACAATCATCATCATGGATTTTCGATCACGGCAAAAGAACCTGCGCGAATTGCTGGTACGGCACAAGGTGGATGCTCTCGTGGTGTCCCACATGCCCAATGTCCGCTATCTCAGCGGATTTACCGGGAGCGCGGGAGTGCTGCTTGCTGCCGGACAATTCGTCCTCTTTACCGATGGAAGATATGCCGAGCAGGCCGCAGCCCAGGTGGATGGCGTCCGCGTCTCCATAGTGAAGTCCAGTGCGCTGGCCGCTGCAGCCGAAGCCTGCGCGAAATCGGGATACAAGCGCATAGCGATCGAGTCCGATCATCTGACCGTGGCTCAGCTTTGTGCCATCAAAGAATCGTTGGGCAAGGGAGTTAAAGTAGTACTGCTTGCTGGCACGGTTGAAGAATTGCGCACCGTCAAGGATGCTGGTGAGATTGAGTTTCTGCGCAACGCGGTCAAGCTCTCTTCCCATCTATTTCGTCCGTTGGTGCGCTCCCTTCGTCCTGATGCTGTCGAGTCGGCAATCGCCGCAAAGCTTGAATACATGGCTCGAAGAGCTGGCGCGGAAGGGATGTCCTTCGAAACGATTGTGGCTTCGGGAGAACGCTCGGCATTACCGCATGGCGTGGCGTCGGCTGCGAAACTGCCTTCGTCGGGATTCGTAGTGTTAGACTACGGAGTTGTACTAGACGGATACTGCAGCGACATGACCCGTACAGTACATGTTGCCAAAGCTTCGGTTGAGACGCGTGCCTTGTATGTTGCTGTTTTGGAGGCGCAACTGGCGGCCATCAGCGCGGTGCATCCCGGGGCTACTGCGGGAGGGGTCGATCAGGCGGCGCGGCAGGAGTTAAAGCACGCAAAGCTGGATAAATACTTCACTCATTCCACCGGGCACGGTGTGGGACTCGAAATCCACGAATTCCCGAGGTTGGCAGCAGGCGTTGACACAGTTCTGCTCCCTGGGATGGTAATTACAATTGAGCCGGGCATCTATCTGCCAGGGAAGTGCGGTATTCGCATCGAAGACATGCTTCTGGTAACCGAGCGCGGATATGAAGTTCTGACCCCGGTAGGTAAAGAATTGATTGAACTGAACTAAATGCTCGATTCGCGGGCAAATTCAAAAAGGTGAAAAATCCATAGCTGCGTCGCTAACTGCGCGGCGCTTCTGGCAGCCAATGAATCAGAAAGAAATTAGAGAGTTGATCGAGTTTCTCATTGAGAAGGATATTGCTGAGTTCGAGTTGGAGCGCGGCGATGTCAAGATTCGAGTAAAGCGTCCGCAGGCCGTCGTGGCTGCCTATTCCGCAGCGCCTGTGGCAATGCCCGTGGCTGCTGCGCCTGCTGCTACCCATGCGCTCGCTCCCTCCGTGGCCGAGCCCCCTGCTGACAGTGAAGCAGGCATGGACGTCATCAAGTCTCCCATCGTTGGCACCTTCTACGAGGCAGCCTCCCCGGGAGCTCCCGCGTTTGTGAAGGAAGGCGACACAGTCGCAGTTGGCCAGGTGCTTTGCATCGTCGAAGCCATGAAGCTGATGAACGAAATCGAATCGGAAGCGGCGGGCCAGATTGTGAAGGTTCTCGTATCGAACGGACAACCGGTCGAGTATGGCCAGCCACTCTTCAAGATCCGAACCAAGTAAGCCGGGCGGACCCTGCCGTCTGTTCGAGGCGTAACTGTGAGCGCTTCGCGCCGCGCGAACCTCTTCGCGGGCCCCACACGAACACGGGGCTTGCGATTGCCTCACCCCGTCCGGGTTCAGGAGCAAACTGAAGTATGTTCAAGAAAATTCTGATTGCCAATCGCGGAGAGATTGCACTCCGCATCATTTGCGCCTGCAGGGAACTCGGCATCAAAGCCGTCGCGGTTTACAGCGAACCCGACCGCAACTCGCTGCACGTTCGGTTCGCCGACGAAGCGCTTTGCATCGGCCCGGCGCGCGCTGGCGAAAGCTACCTCAACATTCCAGCCGTGATCAGCGCTGCCGAAATTGCCAACGTCGATGCCATCCACCCGGGATACGGACTGCTCAGCGAGAACGCGAATTTCGCTCATGTCTGCGAGACTTCGGGGCTCAAGTTCATCGGCCCCCCGCCGGAAATCATTCGTATGATGGGCGAAAAGGATAAAGCCCGTCAAGCGATGAAGCGCTGCGGAGTTCCCATCCTGCCCGGCTCCGATGGAGTGATCGGTGGACCGGACGAGGCTCTGGAATGGGCGAAACAGGTAGGCTTTCCAGTGATCGTAAAGGCTTCTGCCGGGGGCGGCGGCCGCGGCATGCGCGTAATCCGCTCGGCAGAGGAGCTGCCGCACATGTTCAATGCGGCACATTCGGAGGCGGCATCTGCTTTCGGAAACGGCGACCTCTACATGGAGAAGTTCATCGAGCGTCCCCGCCACATCGAGTTCCAGGTATTGGCCGACGAGCACGGAAACGTAGTGAGCCTCGGTGAGCGCGACTGCTCCATCCAGCGCCGCCATCAGAAATTGGTGGAGGAATCGCCCTCTCCCAGCGTCTCCCCCGAATTGCGCAAAAAGATCAACGGCATTCTCGAAAAGACGATGAAGGAGATCGGCTACATCAATGCCGGAACCGTCGAGTTCCTGATGGACGAAGATGGCAGTCTTCACTTCATCGAGATGAACACCCGCATCCAGGTTGAGCATCCCGTAACTGAATTCGTCACCGATATCGACCTCGTGAAGAGCCAGATTCTCATTGCTGCCGGGGCCAAACTCACCGACATCATCCATCAACCCATTGTCCCTCGTGGCCATGCAATCGAGTGCCGCATCAACGCCGAGCATCCCGAAAAATTCACCCCGTCTGCCGGAAAGATTACTGTCTTCAATACTCCGGGCGGTAACGGTGTACGGGTCGATACGGCGCAGTACCAGGAAGGCGTTGTGCCGCCGTACTACGACTCGCTGATCGCCAAATTAATCGTGCGCGGCAAGGATCGTCCGGAGGCGCTGGCCCGCATGAAGCGCGCTCTCGACATGTTCATCGTGGAGGGAATCCATACCTCGATTCCATTGCACAAGCGCATTCTGCAGGACCCGGATTTCGAGGCAGGAAACTTCGATACGAAATTCATGGAACGATTCATGGTCAAAAAATAGCGACCGCTGCCATGAAGATTCCACTGCTCTACCCGATTCTCGATGCAGACATCCTCGCCGCCACCTCCGAGGGGGAAAGCCTGGTGCAGCGTGTCTGCGCGCATGCCCTGGCGCTGGCCGACTGCGGATGCACGGTCATGCAATATCGCACTAAGCGATTGAGTGCCCGTGAGGCTTTGTCGCAAGCCCGCGAATTGCGGCGGTTGCTCCCGGGAATCCAGCTAATCATGAATGATCGCGCGGACCTCTGTCTGGCCGCTGGATTCGATGGCGTACATGTTGGGCAGGACGACCTCTCGCCTGAGGGCGCTCGTCGCATAGTCGGTTCGGAGCGCATTGTCGGTTTTTCCACGCACAATCTCTCGCAAATGACCGAGGCGCTTACGAAGCCGATTGACTATCTGGCGATCGGGCCTGTCTTCACCACGGGAAGCAAGGACAAGCCGGATCCGGTGGTAGGCATAGCTGGAGTTTCCGAGGTTCGGCGGCTACGCGATGCCTCTGGACGCGAGCTTCCATTGGTAGCGATTGGCGGCATCACAAGAGAGAATGCTGCAGCCGTTCTGAAGGCGGGAGCGGATTCGGTGGCGGTCATTGGTGACATTTCACGTTCCCCTCGCGAATCCGCTAGGGAATTTTTTCGCCTGATGATGTAGAGTTCTCTGCAACCGTTCGGGAGCCGCTGGAGTGGGGCTTTGCCCGGCCCCGGTGGAGCACTAAGCAACTTTGTCGACCTTTTCTGTGCTCAAGGAGAGCAGTGAGTCAGCTTACCAAGGTATCTGAGCCCGGCCAGGATCAGGAGTTTGTCAAAGGACTGGGACTAACCAGCGCCACAACGCTGGTGATGGGCTCGATGATCGGCTCGGGCGTTTTCATTGTCGCCGCCGACATTGCGCGCGTCGTGGACTCGCCAGCATTGCTCATCGCGGCGTGGCTGGTGACCGGCTTCATGACCGTGGTGGCCGCGCTTTCCTATGGCGAACTTGCGGCCATGATGCCCAAGGCCGGCGGCCAGTATGTGTACCTCCGAGAGGCGCTCGGTCCCTTGTGGGGCTTCCTCTATGGTTGGACGCTCTTCCTCGTCATTCAATGCGGCACGATTGCTGCGGTTGCCGTCGCGTTCGGCAAGTTCCTCGGAGTCTTTCTTCCTTCGGTATCCTCTACGAACTGGATTCTGCACATCTGGAAGGTTCCCGCTATTCATATTGGCCCCGTCGTCCTTGGCAATATGGAAGTGGGCTTGAACACTCAGAACCTGGTAGCCATCTCGACGATCCTGTTGCTTTCGGCGGTCAACATTTTAGGAGTAAAGACCGGAGCCATTGTGCAGGTAGTCTTCACGACGGCCAAGGTCGCGGGGTTGCTCGGTCTCATCCTTCTCGGCATCTGGGCCGGAAGCACGCCGGAGGCGCTTAGCGCGAATTTCGGTGCAAACTTCTGGCTACACGCGGGCTGGGGTGCGCTGCATAAGATTCCCATCGGAGTGAGCGGGGCAACCGCGCTGGTCTCCACCATCACGGTGATTGCCGTCGCCCAGGTTGGTTCGCTGTTTTCGGCCGATGCCTGGAACAACGTGACCTTTACAGCCGGAGAGGTTCGCAACCCGCAGCGCAATCTTCCACTCTCGCTTGCCATCGGAACCGGCGCTGTCATCCTCATCTACATCGCGGTAAATTTCATCTACCTGCTGGTGCTTCCGCTGTGGGGCGATCCTTATTCCATGACCAGCGTGGGACGCGGCATCCAGTACGCCTCGGAAGACCGCGTGGCCACAGCCGTGATGCAGCAGATCATGGGACAGAGCGGCGCCAAACTGATGGCCTTGGCCATCCTGGTCTCTACCTTCGGCTGCAACAACGGACTGATTCTGGCCGGCTCGCGTGTGTATTACGCCATGGCCCGCGACGGACTCTTCTTCCACTCGGTAGGCCGGCTACATCCGCGTTTCAAGACCCCGCACCTCTCTCTTATGGTGCAGGCGATCTGGGCCAGCTTCCTTTGTCTCAGCGGAAGCTACGGGCAATTGCTCGACTACACGATTTTTGCGGTGCTGCTGTTCTACATACTCACCCTGGTCGGCCTGTTTGTTCTGCGCCGCACACGCCCCGACGCGCCGCGTCCATATCGCGCGATTGGTTATCCATGGCTGCCTGCTGTGTATATTGTGATGGCGTTATTTATTGATGTAGTCTTATTGCTCTATAAACCTCAATATACTTGGCCGGGACTAGTGATCGTTCTGCTCGGCATCCCGGTATATTTCTTGTGGTCGCGCCACGCCAACGCTGGCAGCACTACGGAGTCATCCTAGCCCCTTTTTGAAGGAGAGCTGAAAGCGAATGTCGAATCTGCTGGCAAAGAAACCGATGAAGATGCTTCTGAGCGAAGCATCCGAACAGAGTGAACACAGCCTGAAGCGCGAACTGGGCCCGGTATCTTTAACCGCGCTTGGAGTCGGGGCGATCATCGGCGCCGGAATCTTCGTACTCTCGGGCTTGGGCGCCCACTATGCAGGCCCAGGATTGATGTTGTCGTTCGTGCTATCCGGACTGGGTTGCGCCTTTGCGGGTCTTTGCTATGCTGAATTTGCTGCCATGATTCCGCTTGCCGGCAGCGCCTACACCTACGCATACGCGACGCTCGGCGAGTTGTTCGCCTGGATTATCGGTTGGGATCTCACCCTCGAATATGCGATGGGCGCCAGCACCGTTTCCTCGGGATGGTCGAACCATTTCATCGAGTTCATGCACATATTCAAGCTGGACATCCCTCTGTGGCTCGCGTACGACCACTGGACGGGATTGCGTGCAGCGCAGGACCTCGTCGCTCGCCAGATGATCCACCTGGCGCATCCGGAACTGGCTCCGGGAACCCAGGCTTTCCTGCAGGCTCTGGACGTGCTCAAACATAGCGATTCCGCGGAACTGGCCCAGCGCGCACACGCATTGCTCGGCGCACCGCAAATTTTCGGCGTGGAGATCGGCTTCAACCTTCCGGCATTCTTGATCGCTCTGCTCATCACTGCTGTGCTTGTCGTCGGAATCAAGGAGAGTGCACGCTTCAATGCCGGAATCGTGACCGTCAAGGTCACGGTCGTGCTGTTCGTCATCATCCTCGGCACGCGGTACGTGAACCACACCAATTGGGGCGCTGACTGGCACTCGTTCGCGCCTTTCGGATTCTCCGGAATCGGCGCCGGAGCCGCCTACATCTTCTTCGCCTATATCGGCTTTGACGCCGTCTCAACAACCGCGCAGGAAGCCAAGAATCCGCAGCGGGACTTGCCTATCGCAATCATCACTTCCCTTGTCGTCTGCACGGTGCTCTACATAGCGGTGGCGGCTGTGCTGACCGGCATGGTCCCCTGGCGTGAGGTCAACATCGAAGCTCCGATCGCGCACGCCTTCTCGGACCGCAATCTTGGCTGGGCCTCGCACATTATCACCGCCGGAGCTCTCGCCGGCCTGACCTCTGTAATGCTGGTGATGTTGCTGGGACAGACGCGCGTGCTCTACGCGATGGCGAACGACGGTTTGCTGCCGAGCAAGTTCTTTAGCGCGATCCACCCCAAGTACCGCACGCCCTACAAAAACACGATTCTCGTCGGCTTGCTTGCCGCCATCGTTGGCAGCGTGACGCCAATCGACGATATCGGCAAGATGGTCAACATCGGAACGCTGTTGGCTTTCGTAATCGTCTGCATCGCGATTGTCATTCTGCGCAGCACCAATCCGGATCAGCATCGTCCGTTCCGCACTCCCTGGGTGCCGTTTGTGCCGGTGATGGGCGTCTTGTTCAACGGATACATGATGTACAAGCTAGGTTGGGTCAACTGGGCGCGACTGATTATCTGGCTGGTCATCGGCCTGTTCATCTATTTCTTCTATGGCCGTCACCACAGCAAAGTGCAGGCGATGAACGCAAAGGCCGCGATCACTGCGGATTAGCGTTTTAGAGAATGACAGAGTACTTCGAAGTTCGGCCGCGGCCCCCAATAAGGATCCGCGGCCGCTTCGATTTCATCCCGGATTATCCATGCACGAGGAACAGCAAGCCCGCTGCGAGCAACGTCAGTTCGATGATGACCACGAACACGCGCTCAGACAGCTTCTCCACAATTTGCTTACCCGCAAAGGATCCGGCGATCATAATTGGCCCTAACATCAGTCCCGCTAAAACAGAGTGCAAAGGAAGAATGCCAGACCCTCTATACGCGACCAGTTTCGTAACATGCATTACTACAGTCGAGAGCGCTTCTGTCCCGATGTAAGCTCCCTTTACTAGCCCGTATGCCAGAAAGAAGGGGGCCATCAATGGTCCGACGCTGCCCAATAAAGCGGAAAGAAAGCTAGATGCGGCTCCGATCACGGCAAATGATTTCAGCGAAGGCTTCCATTCCGAGCTGCGGCGCAGATGTCGCCAAATCACGATCAGGATCAAAAACCCACCCAACACACGGGTGAGCGACGTCAGAGGGGCGCGAGCAAAGAGCATTCCGCCCAGAATCGCCGATGGCACACCGCCCAGGCTGAACCATGTTACGACCTTCCAATTCAACTCCTGCCGGTTGAACCACACCCTGCTCCCGTTTCCCCACAGTTGTGCGATTGTCAGGATTGGGATCGCGTCTCGCACTCCGAACACAAGCACAAGCATTGGCAACAGCACTGCTGCTCCACCGAAACCGCTGACGGCGGCCAACATGGCTGCGATAAAGGCCACAACAGCTAGCGCGATGAGTCGAACGGCTTCATGCATCATTGGAAACGTGGCTGGATCGATAACAGTGAATACTGTAGCCGCGGGGTGAAAGCATTATCAAGGCATGCCGGCAAGTGAAAGCGTCTTTTCTCCGCATCGCGTGTCCGAGTACAATCGCCGCCAGAGCATTTATGCGAGCAATGCGAAATATAAGCGTCTTGGCGGCGGCCTTGGTGTGCGTAGTACTCATCGGCACGGCGGGCTTCCACTTCATTGAGCACTGGAGCTGGTTCGACGGCTTCTACATGGTGCTCACCACCCTTACAACCATCGGATATCAGGAGGTGCATCCGCTTTCGCAGGCGGGGCGATACTTCAACGTAGGGCTCATCTTTGCCGGGGTCGGACTGGTATTTCTCATCCTCGGTGCGCTGGGTCAGGCACTTCTCGAATTCGAATTCAACAATATATTTGGCAGGCGCAAAATGGAACGTGACATCGGACGTTTGCAGGGACACTACATCATTTGCGGAGCCGGACGAGTCGGCCGCGCAGTGGCTCGCCAACTGGAAACCAAGCCAGCGCAGTTCATCATTCTGGAAAGCAACGAAGACAAGGCCCTGCGGATTCGCACAGAAACAAACTGGCTGGTCGTTCATGCCGACGCGACCTTGGAAGCACAGTTGTTGGCCGCCAGAATCGATCGCGCTGCCGGACTGGTAGCCGCCACCACGACCGACGCTACCAACACCTACGTCGTGCTGACCGCGCGCAGTCTTAATCCGACCTTGAAGATCATCGCGCGGGCCAGCGAAGAAGGTGCCGAGAAACACATGAAGACCGCCGGAGCCGACCAGGTGATTTCGCCATACGGCTTCGCGGGATTCCGTATTGCGCAGGCATTTCTGCGTCCCCACGTCATCAACTTCCTCGAGGTCGCTCTTCTCCGCAGTGACGAACTCGGCTTGGAACTGGAAGAGCTGACGATTGATCCGTCCTCGGTCTATGTCGGACAAGGTCTGCGCACATCGGGAATTCGCCACGATCTCGGGATCACCGTTCTCGCGATCAAGCGTGAGGGTGAAGAGATGAAGTATAGTCCCGCGCCGGACGCTCTTCTTTGTGCGGGCGATCATCTCATTGTCATGGGCGAGCCATCGAGATTGCGTGAGCTGGAAGTGCTCGCCGGAGCGAAAAAGTGAAGATCACCAGCGCTGCCGAAATGTCTGAAATCGACCGCGTCACCAGTCAGAAGCATGGAGTGAATTCACTCGGGCTGATGGAAAATGCAGGCACCGCCGTGGCAAGCTTCGCGCGCGAGAACTGGCCGAACGCAAACCGCATCACCATTGTCTGCGGCCGGGGGAACAACGGTGGCGATGGACTTGTAGCGGCGCGACGCTTGCACAGCGCCGGCAAAGTGGTTGAGGTCTTGTTGCTTGGTCCCGCGGAGGGCCTGAAAGCGGACGCCGCAAACATGCTGGCGCGCCTTCCCTTGCGTCCCATCGTGCTCGGGAGCGAGGAGGAGGTTGCGCGGGAATATGCGCGCAGTCTTGCCGGAGCCGATCTCATTATCGATGCAATCTTCGGTACCGGGTACAAGGCGCGCTCCGATGCCACGCCGACGCAGAAACTTGCGGAAGCCGCCATCCGTGCAATTAATGCGGCGACAGCCCCTGTGCTCTCGGTCGATCTGCCATCCGGTTCAGATGCGGACGCCGTCTCAAGCGCTCCGGATGCTGCCTCGGTGGTGTGCCGTTCCTCTGCGGTGATTACCTTCACCGCTCCCAAGCCCGCGCAAATGTTCGCGCAGCTCACACGCGGGCCCATTGTGGTCGCGCCCATCGGTTCGCCGGAGACGGCAATCGTCTCCGCGCAGAATCTTTATGCCGTAACGCCGCACGAGATTTCCTCGCTTTTTGCGCCGCGGCTGCTCGATAGCAATAAAGGCCGCTTCGGACACGTGCTCGTCGTCGGGGGCTCACTCGGCAAGGGCGGCGCGGCTGCCATGTGCGGCATGGCGGCCCTTCGCATCGGCGCCGGACTGGCAACGGTGGCCACTCCGGCCTCTGTTCTTTCGTCTGTTGCAGGCTTCGCTCCGGAACTGATGACCGAGCCTCTGGGCGACAGCAACGCTGTTAATGCCGCTCCCGGAGATGCCGCTCATTGTCTGGAACTGGCAAAATCCCGAAACGTTCTGGCCATCGGCCCGGGCCTGTCACAGCATCCCGGAGTGGCGGCCTTCGTACAACGCATGGTGAAGGGCGCGCATTCGCCCGTCGTGCTCGACGCCGATGGACTGAACGCCTTTGACGGCTCCGTCGAGCTTCTGCAGGGAGGCAGCCGTCCGCTGATATTGACCCCCCATCCCGGCGAGATGGCGCGGTTGACCGGGAGCACGGTTGCGGAGATACAAGCCAACCGCGTGGCTGTAGCGCGAGACTTCGCAAGACGTCATCGCTGCATTCTGGTCTTGAAGGGATTCCGCACCGTGATCGGCTATCCCGGCGGAGATGTCTGGGTGGTAGCCACGGGAAATCCGGGCATGGCTACCGGAGGGACCGGAGATATTTTGACCGGCATGGTCGCCGGAGCCGTAGCACAGTTCCCCAGCCATATTGAGGAGGCCGTAAGAGCAGCCGTGTACTTGCACGGCTTGGTCGGCGACGTCGCTGGTGAGCACATGGGCGAGGAGTCGCTCATCGCCACTGATCTGTTACGCTATCTGCCGCTGGGCTTCCGCAAAATGCGTCAGCGCGCCAAAGCCAAAAACATTCGTCTTTGCTGACGCATTCTGCGCAATATTTCCCGCGCACGATGCTATGATTCGGGCAATGACGCGCGATTTCAATTCGCATTCCGCCGATGACACGGTTGAACTCGGACGACAGTTCGCGGCCGAGCTGCGAAATGCTCACGTCGTGTTGTTGCGAGGCGATCTAGGCGCCGGCAAGACGACCCTGGTCAAGGGGATCGCCGAGGGCTTCGGAGCCGCCGAGGCCGATGATGTCACCAGTCCAACCTTCACTCTTATTCACGAATACCACGGTCCCGAAAAGGACGTCTTCCACATCGATCTGTATCGACTTGAGAAGCCCGGTGAGGTGGACTCGCTAGGCCTCGAAGACCTGATGACCGAGGAGCGCAACGTGCTCCTGATCGAGTGGGGAGAGAAGTTCCCGCGCATTCTGCAACAGAAAGATGCCGAAATCGTGATTCGCCGCGTCGGTCACGATGAGCGTGCCGTGCGGCTGACCGTCGGGCCCTGAGCTTCGCACATTTAGGTAACTCAAAAAACTTCACAGGTGGCCCACATCCGCCCTGTCTTTGGGCGAATGTGGGGATTCCAGGATGCATCCATCCTGAAATCTGATCTAGTAGCCCATTACGTTGTAGCCACAATCGACATGGATCACCTCTCCGGTGATTCCCGAGGCGCCGTCGCTGGCGAGGAAGGCAGCGGTACTACCCACTTCTGCCGGGTCCACGTTGCGGTGCAGTGGCGCACGCTCGGAGACGATCTTGAGGAAGTCGCCGAGCGATCCAATGCCGCGAGCCGCAAGGGTCCGGATGGGGCCTGCTGAGATGGCATTGACGCGAATTGCCTTCTTTCCCAGAGACGCCGCCAGGTACCGGACGGTCGCTTCCAGCGCGGCTTTAGCCACGCCCATCACGTTGTATCCCTGCATCACCTTTTCCGCACCCAGGTAGCTGAGTGTAATGATGCTGCCGCCTTCGGTCATCAAGGGTTCGGCGGCACGTGCCAGCGCGATCAGCGAATAAACGCTGATGTCATGGGCAATACGAAAGCCCTCACGGCTGGTCAGCAGAAAGTCGTTCTTCAGGTCCTCGGCAGGGGCAAAGGCAACAGAGTGAACGAGCGTGTGTATCTTGCCGTTATACTTTTCACCGATCTGGCGGAAGACCTCAGTGATCTCCTCATCCTTGGTAACGTCACACTGGAACCCCTGCGCGCCGGGCAGGCTGGTGATCATCTCTTCGGCTTCTAAGCGCAAGCGCTCATTTTGATAGGTAATTGCGATCTGCGCGCCTTCAGCGTGCAGCTTCTGGGCGATGGCCCAGGCGATACTGCGCTTGTTTGCCAGGCCAAAAATAACGGCCACGCGCCCTTCCAGGCTATTTGCCATCTATTTACGTGCTCCTGATTTACGAACTTAGAATGAATCCTGTGTTCAAAGGATATCAGCCCATGGACAGAACAGGAAACTTCTGGCCCTGGGAGACGAGGGTGGAAGCCCTGAAGTCAAGCTGTTTCTCCAGTAACTCCGAAAAAATCATAAGGGTTTGTGAGCCAAATCACATCGATGCGATGAAAACATCGTTATGTTGTAGTCCTTATGACGACCAAGACTCTCGCTACGACGGCCGCGGTTCCTGAAGGGCAGAAACTGCCCATCCTCGAGCCGCAACGAGGAGCTTGTGTTGAGTTCGTGAAGTTCTGCAAAGAGCAGCATCTCAGCTCTCGTGCAGCGCACACGTTCCTGCGCGTGCTCCACAACAAGACTTGGGACGCGGAATGCGACAAGATTCGCGATTCCATGCGCCCGGAAGTAGATCGAATTTTTGAACCAGCAGAGAAGGCGCTGAGCGAAGGCGCCAACTGTAAGGAAGTTCTAGCAGTTCTAGTTCAGTCCCTTAAGAAGGCGGAGGAGCTGTAAGCCTTCGAGAATCGGATTCATTTCATTCATAAACGCTGTAACGGAGCCCGTCTTAGCGACGGGCTTTGTTGTGTCTGCGGTGAATCGCTCCCCCACAAATTGCATCTTGATGGTGTATCCCACATATCTACTCAGGAGCACGACACTCATGAAAATGACCGGCAACACCATCCTCATTACGGGAGGCGGATCTGGTATTGGCCGCGCGCTGGCTGAAAGCTTTCAGGCCCATGGAAACCTTGTCATCATCGCCGGCCGCCGCAAGCAGGTACTCGAGGAGGTCACGGCTGCGAATCCGGGGATGAAGTCTCTCGTCCTCAACATTGAAGACCGCGCCGCCATACGTTCGTTCGCCGCACGAATCGCGAAAGGGTATCCGGCGCTGAACGTGGTGATCAACAATGCGGGCATCATGCGTCCGGAAGATTTGCTGACGCCGCCTGACGATCTTGCCGACGCTGAATCAATCATCACAACAAATCTGCTCGGTCCTATTCGTCTGACGGCAGCGCTGATGCCTGTGCTGCGGAAGCAGCCTCACTCGACGATCATGAACGTTTCCTCCGGCTTGGCATTCGTTCCATTGACGTTGACGCCCACGTATTGCGCAACTAAGGCTGCGATTCACTCCTACTCGCAATCGCTGCGCTTTCAGTTGAAGGGCAGCCCCACGGAGGTTCTCGAACTCATTCCTCCCTACGTGCAAACGGACCTGATGGACGGCGCCTCCGATCCGCGTGCCATGCCGTTGAAGGAGTTCATCGCCGAGGTGATGCAAATTCTGAACACCCAGCCAGAGGCCACCGAAGTCTGCGTCGAGCGGGTGAAGCCTCTTCGCTTCGCCGCCGAAGGCGGACACTATGACCAGGTTTTCACCGGCCTCAATGAAGCGATGAATAATCCGGTGAGTTCCTGATAGAAGTTCGGCGAGGGCTGGTTACCTTGGCCGTGCATCGTTCAGGGTTAGGGATCGCGCCTGAGTTCAAGGGCATAATTCGGGCGCAATCCATATCCTTTGGACGATGGCATCCATGATTGCCGCTGGCGATGTGACAATTCACTACGGCGTGGCACTGCTGGCTGGAGCGAGCACCGTGCGCGAGTTCAGGCATCGCGGTGCGCAGAATGCGCTGCTGGAAAGCCGCCTGCAATATGCGGTCAATGCAGGTTGCGACCTTGCCATGTTCTGCGTCGCGCCGGGCAGTGCAAGCCAGCGCAATGGAGAGCGCCGGGGATTCCGCATTGCATACACCCGCATTAAATTCCAACCAACTCAAAGCTAGCCGACACTGTGCCTCGGCGACTATCACTTTGCGAGTTCGTTTGCCAGCAGGTTGGCCTTGACCGCAAGGTTGTAGGCACGCTCAATATCGCCGCCCTGCAGTGCCTGATTGGACTGCGCAATATAGTTCCGCGCCTGCCGTAACATCCCCTGCTCACCATCACTCAGACCTCGGTTGATATGCGATAGCTTGCCTTCCGAATTGCGCAGCAGGTTCTCCGTGTTCTGCCGCTGCGATTGCACCGCAGCACGAGGAACGTCTGCCGTGATCTGCACCGAATTATCCGGCGGCGCAGGTTTTGCAGGCTCTGGCTTCGGAGTCTCAGTCACCGGCTGCTGCGCAGGTTTGCGAGGAATGGGCTTGCGCGGCCTTGGCTTTGGCTTCTGCGTATCGCGCTGAGGTGTGTTGGCCGGCACTGTTTGAGGCGCTGTGTTGGTGTTGGTGTCAGGAGGATTTGGCGACGGAGGCTCTGCCTGCGGCTGGCTCTCGATGGTCGGAACCAGCACCATTGGAGTAGTGCGAGCAGGTTTCTTCGCGCATCCAGCTGCGAGAAGAGCGAGACAAAGAGCCGCGCCGGTGACGGTACGTGGCGAGAAAAATCGGAGATGAAATGGGAAAGAGAACGTCATGCTTTATGCCAGCTTATCTTCTTGCATTCTTAATTTCTTATCTTAATGCGGCGGAGGGATCACGGTTTCGTTCATCGCGTCCGGAGTTCTCTCAGCGGATGATATCTCCTGCTCAGCCAGCGGCAGCATGAAGCGGAAAGTTGTGCCCTCTCCCGCAGCCGAATCAAGATCGAGCGCGCCGTTATGCAGTTGCATCGCGCGGTAGGTTAACGCCAGTCCGATTCCGCTGCCTGACTTCTTGGTAGTGAAATATAGATTGAAAATCTTATCGCGAATCTCCGCGGAAATCCCAGGACCGGTGTCATGCACTTCGAGCACTGCCGCCTGCGCCGATGAAAACGCGCGCACCGTGAGCGTGCCGCCTTCAGGCATCGCCTGCACGCCGTTGATGATCACGTTGAGTATTGCCTGCTTCATCAAGTCGGTGTCCACGCGTACCGGCAGCGGTTGTGTTCCCATCTCCTGAACGATTTCCACTTTATGCGAGCGCGCTTCCAAACCTGAAAGCGATACGACCTCGCTGGCCAGGGAGCGCAGATCCAACTTCGTGAGCTTGAGTTCGACCGGGCGGGAGAAGTCCACCAGCGTTTTTACCACGCGGTCGAGCCGATGAATTTCCGAATTGATGATATCCATGTGGCGGCGCGTCTCGGGATCGAGTTGCAGAATTCGTTCGCGCAGAATTTCCAGATGGATGACGATTGCGTTGATAGGATTCTTGACTTCATGCGCCACGCCCGACGTCAACCTTCCAATCGCGGCGAGGCGGCGCGAGAGTTCGATTTCATTTTCAATACGCCGCACCGATTCCGCATCACGCACCGTGAGCAGTGCTCCAATCGGTACGCCGCGCTCTGAGATGAAATCCAGCGACATCTGAACGCGGTGGCCATGTTCCATCTCAATTTCGCGCGAAGGAACTTCCTGTCGCAGTGCAAACGCGTCGAGCACGATTCGTCCGAGGCGAGTCGAGTCATCAAAAATCTCTTCGACCATGCTCCCGAGCATTTCGCCGCGAGGTTGTCCCAGGAAGCGTTCGACAGAGGCCGACACCAGCACGATGCGCCCATCGCGCGTAAACAGGATCAGTCCATCCTGCAAGGTTGACATCAGCTGATCGAGGTTCTCTTTCAACGCGGAGAAGACCTCGCGCACGTCGTGCATCTGCCGTCCCAGGCGATCGATCCGATTGCTGACCGCGCCGAATTCGTCGGTCTTCTCGGCTTCTGGTTCGGGCTTTTCGGTCTCGGTTGCCATCGCGTCAAGACGGCGTGCAATCAACTCCAGAGGACGCAATACGAGGTTCGATAGTGCGGCGGCGATGATCAGCGAAAACAACACCGCGGAACCGGAGAGCAACAGAGCTCGATTGAGCTGCGGCACCAGTTCCTGTTTCAGAAAAAGCGTGGAGAGCCCGACGCGAATTTCGCCGAAGGGCATTCCCTGGCGCTGCACCGGCAGCGTGACTTCGTAAACCCGCGCCGGTCCATACACCGCCCGAACCTGCGCAAGGAAGCCGCCATCGCGAAGTCCTGACAGCGCCGGGCGAGGCGGCATGGCCTTGTAGATGGAGGCTTCATCCGTGTCGAGCAGCGCTATTCCGTTTCGGTCCACGAGCGCCGTGTCGTAAACTTCCGCGTTGTATCCGATTACGGATTGCAGCAGCGTGCTGATCGCTTTATCCTGCTGCAGAATCGTGGCTATCGCGTCGTGTGCCTGCGCCGAATCCTGCGGCTCAAGATGATTGCCGGGCAGCTCTGTTTCCAGCGCCTGCCGTGCTGCGTGCAGCACCTGGTGGGCGATGAAATCTGCATTGTCGTAGCTTTCGTTGATGCGCTGGCGGAGTATCTGCGACACGTAAAGACACGAAAGCGTCGCCACCAGGATGAAGACCATTCCGGTGATGGCGAGCACCAACTTAGTCTTGAGTCTAAGTCGCGGCATTGGGCATTGAATCAGGAGACGGAGTAGCCGGCCTCACGTCAGCTTCCGGCTTGTTGTCCGGCAACCGCGCCAGAAGTGACCTGACCCTGTGTCCCATACTCCTTCAATTTATTGTGCAACGTCTTCAGGCTGATACCGAGAATTTCAGCCGCCCTGGTTTTATTGTTGTGTGTTGACTCCAGGGTTTTCATAATCAGTTGACGCTCGGCTTCGTCCACCGTGGTGCCCACGCCGACGTGGATGGCGTCGGCTTCGCTGATAGGGAAGCGGACCGGGTTGTTTCCAAATGCAGGCGGCAGATGCCGCGGCTCAATCACACTGGAGTCGCAGACGATCACCGCGCGCTCCAGTGTATTGCGCAACTCGCGCACATTTCCAGGCCACGAGAACGAATCGAACAACTGCATGACCGGGTCGCTGGCCGTCCGCACACTGCGTTGATGCTTGGCGTTCATCTCCTTGATCAGCGTGTCGGTAAGGCTCGGTATGTCTTCCTTATGGTCGCGCAGCGGTGGCATGTGGATGTTGAAAACATTCAGCCGGTAGTAAAGATCGGTGCGTAACTGGCCGCGTGCCACTGCATCTTCGGGAACCGTGTTGGTCGCCGCCACCACCCGTACATCCACCGTGGTTTCGGACTTGCTGCCCAATCGACGCAGTTTGCGGTCTTCGAGAACGCGAAGCAGTTTAGCCTGCGTGCCAATCGGCATCTCTCCAATTTCGTCGAGCAACAGCGTCCCGCTCTCCGCCAATTCGAAACATCCGGTACGCCGTTCCAGGGCGCCGGTAAACGCTCCGCGCTCGTGGCCGAAAATTTCGCTTTCAATAAGTGTTTCAGGAATCGCCGCACAGTTGATCGCCACAAAAGGCTTATTCTTGCGCGGAGAAAGCTCATGAATCGTGCGTGCCACCAATTCCTTGCCCGTCCCGCTCTCACCTGTAATGAGCACGGAAGCCGTGCTGGGCGCAACGAGTTCAATCAGGTGGAAGATCTCCTGCATCTTGCGTGAGGAGCCCACCAATGAGCCAAGTTGGCCGCTGTCACGCAACAGGCGGCGTGTAGCTTCGAGCTCACGATCGGTTCCGCGCTGCCGGGCCGCGTTTTGCAGGATGTTGCGCAATCGGGTCGGGTTCACCGGCTTTTCGATGAAGTCGTAAGCCCCCAGTCTCATTGCCGCCACTGCCGCATCGATTGAGCCTTGCGCGGTGAGGAGGATGAACGAGAGTTCGCGGGGAGTCTGCGAGACTCGCTCCAGCAACTCCATACCGTCCATGCGCGGCATCTTCAGATCGGCTACCACAATTCCCGGATTCCAGGACTGTACTTTTTCCAGACCCTCCATACCGTCACGTGCGGTCTCGGTTCTGTATCCCCAGGCTGAAATCAGTTCCGCAAGCCCGGAGCGCTCATGCTCTTCATCTTCAACGATCAGTACTTTTTCCCACCCCATTCAAAAGAGTCCCTTCATAGCATCAACTATGGCGTAATGAATACGCGAAAAAACTGCTTAAATTGGCAACCGTGTAATTTAGATGCAGGTACTTTGCTCCGTGTAACTTTTGCGCGGAATTTATTTCACACATATGGTTTCGAAAGCAAAAGTTGACTGAAAAGATTCAGCACCCCTCCCCATCTTCCGAGTAAGTGAGTTAGAATCAACAACGATGCAAGAACAAGGGTATTCCCCTTACCCGAGTGGAAGGCAAGTCTCCAACGATTCCCGAATCAAAATCGAATGCCGCTACCCAACTCATTGTTCTGTCAAGTTGTCTAAAAGTTCTGGAGGATCAAGCAAATGTCACTTCGTCGTTTTTCGGTAATGTTACTGTCCACCTTTGTCCTCTGTGCGTCCGCGCTATTTGCACAAACTCAGGAGGCGCCTAAGGTCGAAGTGTTCGGTGGATATTCGTGGTACCACGCTGGCGGCAATATCACCGGCATCAAGGTTCCAGATTTTAACAAAGGCTGGGGAGCTCAGCTCACCTACAATCTGAATCATTGGGCCGGAATCGCGATTGACGGCGGCGGCCACTACAACGATTTCGCCAAAGTGCACTCGCTCGCCATCGGACCGCAGATTAAGTTCCGCATGGAAGGCGTCACCCCGTTCATCGAAGGATTGGTTGGCGGCCAGCATTTTGCACCGGTCGTGTCCAACAATCAATTTAGGTTTGCGGCCCTGGCTGGCGGCGGAATTGATTATCCGGTCACGCGCCGCTTGTCGATTCGTCCCATCCAGGTCGATTATGTCTACTCCGCATATCACGATCCCTCACATGTCACTGATGACCTCCGTGGCGTTCGTCTTCAGGCTGGTCTCATCTACAACTTCGGCGTAGCCGCGCAGGAAGGTGCCGTATCCGCTGCGTGTACCGCCGATCCGCAGGCCGTCGACGCCGGAGCTCCGGTAAAGATCGTTGCCACTCCTTCGGGCTTCCTCCCCAAGCGCACTCTGACCTACTCCTACGCGACCACCGGCGGCAAAGTTGCCGGAACCTCGTCGACGACAACGGTTGATACCACCGGCCTCGCACCGGGCAGCTACACCGTAACCGCCAAGGCCGTGGACAATGGCAAGGGCAAGCATCAGCAGACTGCGAGCTGCCAGGCTTCGTTCAGCGTCAACGAACCGCCGAAGCATCCTCCTGTGCTGTCGATCTCGGCTAATCCGACCTCGCTTGTCGCCGGAGATTCTTCGACGATCACCGCAACCGGCAGCAGCCCTGACAACCGTCCGCTCAGCTACAACTGCACCTCCACTGGCGGCCGCCTGACCGGCAATGGCCCGACTTATACTCTGGACACCGCAGGTGTTCCGGAAAGCACCATCACCGTCAACTGCACGGTCAGCGATGACCGCAATCTCACGGCATCGTCCAACGCGTCGGTGAAGGTAAGTGTTCCGCCGCCGCCGCCGACCGCCACCGATTTCGGCTCCATCGAATTCAAGCACGACCTGAAGCGCCCGACCCGTGTCGATAACGAAGCCAAGGGTGAACTCGACCGCTATGCCGATGCTCTGGCCGCAGCGCCTGATTCCAAGGGTGTTGTCGTCGGATACGCCACCGCCGCCGAAGCTACCGCAAAGAAGGGAAGCAAAAAGGTCCCGAACTTTGCAGCCGAGCGCGCCGTCAACACCAAGGACTACATGGTGAAGGAGAAGGGAATCGATCCTTCGCGCATCGAAGTCCGCACCGGAACCGGTGAGGACCAGAAGACCGAACTGTGGGTCGTTCCCGCCGGAGCAACGTTCTCGGCCGAAGGAACCCACGTCGTTGACGAAGGCACGGTAAAGGCCACTCCGCGAGTTGCGCCCGCAAAGGTAACTCACCGGAAGGCTCACAAGTCGTAAAGCATATGATCGCCGGGCGCATGCACCTACGTGCTGCGCCCAATGTTCTGGAACCCGGGCAGATGCGCTAATCTCTTAGCATCTGGCCGGGGCTTTTTTTGCTCCCGACGGAACTCAGGCTGCGCAACGATTGCAGCCTGATTGCCGAAGTTGATTTTGTACGCATCCTCATTCACGAGATATTTTCAGTCGGGCAGCTTTGCCCTTGGTAAGTGAAAAGGATTTCGATGTTAAAACGCTGGTCGGTTTTCTGCTGTGCACTGGTTCTTCTGCTTACTACAGCTGGGTTTGCCCAATGGCGTTCTGTTGGGCCTTATGGCGGCAACGCACGTGCCCTCGCCTACGATCCATCCAACCCTGATCACATCCTTCTCGGCTCTGGTGCTGGAGCCATGTTCGAATCCACCGATGGCGGGCGCCATTGGAAGCACTTTGCCCACCTCGGACCCGGCCATGAGCTGATGCTCGAAAACATTGCCTTTGATCCCTCTCATCCCGCGACCATCTATGTCGCTGGCTGGAGCGTCAATGGCACCGGCGGCGGGTTTTTCGTGACTCGCGATGGCGGTCGTAGCTGGAGTGAGCCTGCCGATCTGCGAGGCAAAAGCGTTCAGGCCCTCGCCCTCGCAGATTCCGACCCCCGCATCCTCATCGTCGGCGCGCTCGACGGACTGTTCCGCAGCACTGACCGTGGTGAGAGCTGGACCCGCATCAGTCCCACCGGGCACTCCGACCTCAAGAACTTCGAGTCGGTTGCCATCGATCCCCACGATCCCAAGATCATCTACGCCGGAACCTGGCATCTTCCCTGGAAGACCACCGACGGCGGCGCCACCTGGAGCAGCATCAAGCAGGGCGTCATCGATGACTCCGACGTCTTCTCCATCATCCTCGACCGTGCCAATCCGCAGATCGTTTTTGCCAGCGCCTGTTCGGGAATCTACAAGAGTGAAAACGGCGGCCAGCTCTTCCACAAAGTGCAGGGAATCCCCGGCACCGCCCGCCGCACCCGCGTTCTGCAGCAGGATTCCAAAGACGCCAACACCGTATATGCCGGAACTACCGAAGGCCTATGGAAGACCACCGACGGCGGCAAGAGCTTCAAGTTGATCTCGCCGCAGAATTTCATTCTCAACGACGTGCTGGTCGATCCCAGAAATCCCCGCCGAGTCCTCATCGCCATCGATCGCGGCGGCGTCTACGTCTCCGACGATGCAGGCGCAACTTTCCGTCCCTCGAACGACGGATTCTCGCAGCGGCAGATTACTTCCGTCGTTGCGGCCTCGAATTATTCCTCTGACCTCTACGCCGGCGTCGTGAATGACAAGGAGTTTGGCGGAGTCTTCCGCGCCCGCGACGGAGTCTGGTCGCAGCTCAGCGAAGGCCTCGGCGGACGCGATGTGTTTGACCTGCGCGAGTCCTCGAAGGGACAACTGATCGCCGCCACCAATCGCGGTCTCTACCTCCTCGACGCAAAAAGCCAGCGCTGGGAAATCAGCAAGGACGTCGTGCACGAAAAGTCGGCTGCCACCCGCAAGCCCGTGCGCGGCAAGAAGGGCAAGATGATTACCCCGAAAGCTCTTCCGTCCGTCGTCACCCATTCCAGCTACGAAGGTCCGGTTCGCGCCGTGGCCTTGGGAGACCATCGCTGGTACGCCGCCACCAATGACGGCGTGTTGACCAGCCAGAATGATGGCAAGAGTTGGAGCGGAGGCGCGGTAGAAGGGGAAAAGACCATCTTCTCCGTCGCCGCCCACAACAAGAACGTGGCCGCCGCAACCTTGCGTGACGTCTGGTACAGCAAGGACGAAGCCGAGCACTGGTTGCATCAAAAGGTGCCGACCTGGGTCACCCGAATCTATTCGGTGACAGTTGCCGACGATGATGCGGTCTGGATTTCCACCCGCGAGGGCGCGCTGCGCCTGGCACAGCCTGCAGCATCGCAAGACTCACCCGACTGGGTGCACGTGCTCAACGGCCTCCCCGCCCGCGAGGTTAGCTCGATCCGCGCCGAGGGAGGGCTGCTGCTGGCTACCGCCTTCGGCTCCCGCACCATGTATGTAAGCCACAATCAGGGGCAAACCTGGAGCGCCGAGCCCGCTGCATCGTTTGAAATCACCGGAGCCGTCATGCAGGGCAGCACGCTCTACGTCAGCACCCGGCACAACGGTGTTCTGGTCGAGGACTCCCGAACTGCGGCGGCTTCCGGCCTCCACTGAGTGCGTTTTCGTAACCAAAACTTCGGGCATGACCAGCAACTCCACGGTCCTGCCCGATTTTCTTTTTTTGAAATACTACTTTTTGCAAACAGGCGAAGCTTTCCCAGATATGTCAAAACTACTCACATTTTGCCCTGCGGAATCCGCTAAGTGTCTGGAAATAAAGCGATCGAAAGTTGGCAATCGAGCTGCTCTGGAAAGTGGGATACTCTGGAGGGAGTTCGATGAAGTCACAGATTCACGTTCTATTACTTGCAAGCACCTTGGCCTTGACGGTCTCCTGCGCAAAAGTTTCGCCCGATGCACAAGCTTCCGGTACCACCCCCGGGGTCGGTACCTCGCCAACGCTTTCGACCCGTGCAGACGCCAATCCCGCGACCGGAAGCATCGCGACTGGCAATCCCGCGAATGGCTACAACGCACCGGCAAATAATGCGCCAGCAAACGATGCTGCTAATGCAAACTATCAGCCGATTGAAATTCCCTCGGGTACCGCTCTCAGCGTCCGTCTGCAGTCTTCCATCTCCTCCGCCAGCGCCCAGCCCGGAGACCGCTTCCACGCTGTTCTCAACTCTCCCCTGCGGGTGCACGGACAAACCCTCGCCCCCTCCGGCAGCGAAGTCATCGGCAAGGTCATCGCCGCCGAACACTCCGGCAGGCTCGAACATCCCGGAATGCTTCAACTGGAGCTCGACTCCATCCAGGTCGAGGGCAGAAATGTAGCTATACGCACCTCGAGGATTACCGCCAAGGGCGCTTCGCATAAAAAGCGCAATCTGGCCTGGATCGGCGGAGGTGCCGGTGGAGGCGCTCTGCTAGGTGGCCTCATGGGTGGAGGAAAAGGTGCGTTGATCGGCTCCGCTGCCGGAGCCGGTGCGGGAACCGCGACTGCCGCCGCAACTGGGAAGCACGATGTAGCCTTCAATGTGGAGCACCAACTAACCTTCCAGCTGCGTCAACCAGTCGTAATCCAATAGCTTCCGTCTCAGTTCGGGGACTCCGTTTCGAAAACCAACGGGGTCCCCGATACTTTTCCACAGCCCTCTACCTTCCGCCTTTTCCTTCTCCCCTTTCAGGAATCCTCCCAAATCAGCAACCATTTGAAAACAAAAGACATACTCTCCTGCGCGACCCATTGCGTTTCATTTTGGGATTACCATGAACCGACGCGGGGAGCAGGTTGTGCCGTTGTTGTGCTTGTAAATCCTTATCTTTCCTGCATTTGCAATTTCTAACCCAATATGGCACGCGTATTGCCTTTAGGAATGGCATGAATTCCGAAACGAACATGACGCAAGCGAGTGATTCTTCGGCGTTGCCCAACCTGTTTACGGCGCCCGGTCTACTGCCAAACGTAGCGGTGATCGACGCTGTCGGCGTCAAGGCGATCCGCCACAATCTTCACGAACTTGCCAACGTTTTCACCGGAGTCATGATTGCAGGTGGATTGCTCTCGCAGCACTTGGAGGCCGGGTCACTGCACTATTACGCCTCAAATATTTGCGAGGGCAGCGAGCGGGGCTGTGCCCTGGTTCGGGAGATTCGTAGCCAGTTGCTGGCCGCCTGTGGCGAAGTTGAGCATTCAGGGGCCGAAGTCGAAACGACCCAGAGATAACCAGAGCGTTTTAATGGATTACGAGCAGTCGGAGGCGATAGCGATGATGTATTCAGGCACGGGAACCGGGCAAAAGCGGATTCCCGATCACAACTCTTACGTGTCCGGCGGCACACCACAGCGTGACGCGAACACTACTCATTCAGAGGTGGCTATCAGTACAATTCTGGGCGCGATAGCCATGGACCCAAATCAGGAAAAGTCGGAAGCAAACCTGTTGAACCTCCTCATTGTTGACGATGAGCGGTCCATCCGCGAGGGCTGTCGCGATGTCGCCCAGGGCATCGGATATTCCACCTATATTGCAGATAACGCAGAACATGCGTTCCGTGTGCTCGACACCACGAGCATCGACGTGGTACTGCTCGATCTGCGCCTCCCCGGCCTCGGCGGCCTGGAGGTCCTGAAAGAAGTCAAGCGCCGCCGTCCTGAAACCGTGGTCATCGTGATGACCGGCTACGCCAGCGTGCAGTCAGCCGTTCAGGCCATGAAGCAGGGCGCCTACGACTACGTCACCAAGCCATTCAATCTCGAAGAGCTGCGCCTCATTCTTGACCGCGCCCTCGGGCATCTCCAGCTTTCCAGCGAGAACCGCATCCTGCGTCAGCAGGTAAAGAGCAAGGAAGGTTTCGGAGCCATTGTGGGCCGCTCGCCTGAGATGGAAAAGCTCTATCGCATCATCTCCAAGGCAGCGCATAGCTCGCACCCTGTTCTAATCTTGGGCGAGAGCGGCACCGGCAAAGAACTGGTAGCGCGCTCCATCCACTTCTCCGGCCCTTACCGCGACAAGCCGTTCGTTGCCATTGATTGTGGCTCGCTGGTCCCATCTCTGATTGAAAGCGAACTGTTCGGCTACGTCAAAGGCGCGTTCACCGGAGCCAACAAGAACAAGGACGGTTTGCTTCAAGCCGCCGATGGCGGAACCATCTTCCTCGACGAAATTGGCGAACTGCCGATCGATCTGCAATCGAAGCTCTTACGCGCCCTGCAGGAAAAGGAAGTTCGTCCGGTGGGCGGCACCAAGCCCGTTCCCATCGATGTCCGCGTGCTTGCGGCCACAAATCGCGACCTTGAGCATGCCGTCGCCCAGGGCACATTCCGCAAGGACCTCTATTTCCGCCTCAATGTGCTCAGCCTCAGAATCCCCCAACTGCGCCAGCGCAAGCAAGACATTCCGTTGCTGGTCGGGCATTTCCTGGAGCGGCTCACCCGTTCCACCGGCGTTCAGCGCAACATCAGCGATGACGCGTTGAAGCTCATGCTCAGCTATGACTGGCCGGGCAACATCCGTGAACTTGAAAACTGTATTGAGCGCGCCTGTGCGCTCACCAGCGGCCCCACCATTCACGTTGCCGATCTTCCAACCACGATTCAGAACTGGCGGGAACTGAGCCAACCGTCTGCCGAAAAAGCGATTCCCCGGCGCGGCATTCTGCCGATTGCCGAGATCGAAAAGCAAGCCATCCTCGGCGCCATCGACTTGTTGCACGGAGACAAACTCGAAGCGGCGCGCCTGCTTGGCATCGGCAAAACGACCCTGTATCGCAAGCTAAAAGAATACGGCGCCCTCCAATAGATAGAGAGCATCGCCACCGAATCGCGACCTAGATGGAAGTTCTGCGCCTTTGCCCACGCACGCGCCTGGGCCCCTATGGAGGAATTTATGATTTTGTTGGTCACGTCAAGCAATCGCCGCATGGAATGCGGTGCCGCCCTGGAAAAAGTTATCGGAGAATCGGTCGAAGTTTGCGAAACGGTTCGCAAAGCCTCTTCCATGCTGCGCAACAACGAGTATTCGGCCGTCATCATGGACGATCCCATGGTGGAAGCCGACGGTGATGCCCTCGAATCATTGCTAAACAACATGGGCCTCGCCGTTCCGGTCTATGTAAATCTTGCCATCAGCAATGCGGATCGCATCATGCGCGAGCTTCGTCTCGCACTGCGCCGCAATCGCGAATCCCGCATGATTGCCGTCCGTGCCGCCGAGTCCCAACTGCGCAGCGAAATCCGCGATGCCATCACCGGAATCCTGCTCTCCACCGAACTGGCGATGCGCACCCCGGAAATTCCCGCCGACGCCATCGAGAAGCTGACTTCGGTGTGCCAGCTCGCCAGCAATGTACGTTCCCGTTTGGAAACTGTGAACTAGCGGCTTCTATCAACTCTCCAGCCGAATATTTCATAGCCAATTCTGTTTCATTTATCCGGCGTGCACGGTTTCAAGGCCGCGCGCGCTGCTTTCTGCTACACACTTTTGTTCCCGGGCAGCCAACTTTAGGCGTGCTGTTTCCCTCTTAGCGTGAATGGCCGCTTGTGCTCAGGGTCACCGGAGGGGAACATCGTGCTTTGGACAATCTTTGCGATTCTGCTCGTGCTCTGGCTGCTTGGATGGGGTTTCCACGTTGCTGGATCTCTCATCCATCTCCTGCTGGTTGTCGCGCTGGTCATTGCCGTGGTGAACCTGTTGACCGGGCGGCGCACGGTCTAAATCCATTCGGCTGCAACTCCGTCACCGGTTATACCAAGCAAGAGAATTGCTGTGCCCGTGCATCTTAGTTTCGGGCCAGCAATTTCTGTTTGGCCTCCGATTGCGGGGCAGGCATCCCGAGTAGATGACGGTGCCTCTAATCTTCAAATGGGCGGGGATTGCACGATCAGGTCCCCCGCCGAACAGGTCCGATGCCACCATTGCAGAGTTTTTCATCCACTCAACCGCCTGCTACACCCGACGCACTGGCGCAGCAAATATCAGAGCTGGGAGACTGGTTCCACAATATCGATCTGCACGGAATCCAGACGGCTCCCAACCACTTCCTTGGCGACTTCCCGAACATTAAGTGGCGGCATATTTCCGAGTCGATCCCACAAGACCTGACCGGGGCCACAGTTCTGGATGTCGGCTGCAATGGCGGCTTCTACTCGCTGCAGATGAAGCAGCGCGGAGCCAAGCGGGTGCTCGGCATCGATATCTGCGACCGCTATCTTGAACAGGCGCGCTTTGCCTCGCGCACCCTGGGCCTTGAGATCGAACTCGAAAAGCGCAGTGTTTATGACGTCGAATCGATTGCCGGAAAGTTCGACTTCGTCATCTTCATGGGCGTGCTCTATCACCTTCGCTATCCCCTCTACGCCCTCGACAAAGTCGTGACGAAAGTCGGCGGCAAGCTCGTCTTCCAGACCATGATTCGTGGCTCGGAAGAGGTGAAGCCTTGGGAGAGCAACTACGATTTCTGGCGCAAAGACATCTTCGCCGACCCAAGCTGGCCCCAGATGTACTTCGTCGAGCAGAGCTACTCCAACGACCAGACGAACTGGTGGATTCCCAACCGTGCTGCTGCCGAGGGAATGTTGCGCACCTCGGGCCTCGATATCGAATCCCACCCCGAGAGCGAAACCTGGATTTGCACTCCCAATCAGAGGTCACGCGAAGAGCAATTTGTACATCACATGGAGTTGAATGGTTCGCTCTAACGCATCGCTGTAGTCGCATTGCTTTCTGTTTACGCGCGCCAAGAACGCGATTTCCTGTGAGGTACGATCCCTGATGGTCGAAGCCGTAATGTTATGGAACGAGCCCAATAATCTCTCGCATTGGGATTTCAATATCGATCCAGAGTGGAAGCAGTTTGCCGCCCTTGTCCACGCCGGAACCAAGGCGATCCGCGAGGTAAATCCGGACATCAAGATCGTCCTTGGCGGCATTTCGCCCATCGATCCACGGTTCCTCGAACTGCTTGCCGGTTACGGCGTAATCGACGCCGTGGACATTATTGCGGTGCACGGTTTCCCGCTTGACTGGAATCACTGGAAGATTACCGAGTGGCCCAAGAAGCTGGAAGAGATTCGCGCCGTCGTTGGCGGTAAGGCAATCTGGGTCAGCGAAGCTGGCGCCTCCTCCTTTGGCGCCGAGGAAGTGCAGCTCTTCGGATTGCAGAAAACTGCCGAACTCCTGCAGCCGCTGGTCGATCGGGTGCACTGGTACAGTCTTTTCGATTTGCCTGCCACCTGGACGGCCACCACGCGTCACAAGGAAGCCGAAGGCAGCGCCTACTACCGTCACTACTACATGGGGCTGTTCCGCGAAGACGGCTCGCCCAAACTGGCTGCGTCCAATTTCCCCGCGGGCCTTGGTGTCTGTCAGTGGTTCCACTTTGAAGATCACCGATTGGAGCTTGGCGTCGAGCGGCTGCGTGAGTTAGGCGTGCGTTCCGTGCGCACCGGCATCAGTTGGGCCGATTGGTTCCGGCCCGGATCAGAGGTGTGGTTCGACAAACAGATGGCTGCGCTCGATGAGTTCGATACCACCATTACTTTGTGTTTCACCCCGGAGCATCTCGGGATTGCTCCCCACTACACCAGCCCTGCGAAGGACCCGGCGGACTTCGCGGAATTTGCGCGCTGGTCTGTTCTGCGATACGCGCCACGCGGGCGAACCTCCGGTGTCAGTGCACCGGGAGAGCGCGAAATCGTTGTGGGAGCGGAGGGCGCATGAGCAGGAAGATTCTGGTCACCGGCGGCGCTGGATTTGTCGGTTCGCATACGGTAGACGCGCTTTTGCGCGAGGGGCATTCCGTTCGAGTCATTGACAATCTCAGCGAGCAGGTTCATCACGGCACCATGCCCGCCTATCTTTCCAAAGACGTAGAGTTTGTACGCGGCGATGTTCGCGACCTCGATGCGCTTCGCAACGCGGTCTCCGGCGTGGATGTTATCTATCACTTCGCCGCGGCAGTTGGCGTCGGACAATCGATGTATGAGATTTCCCACTACATGGAGATCAACACGCAGGGCACTGCGAACCTCTTGCAAGCCGTGCTCGATCGCAACAGTCCGCTGGAAAAGCTGATTATTGCGTCCTCCATGTCGATCTACGGAGAAGGCCAGTACCGTTGCGAGCAGCACGGCTTGGTCGCGCCTCCGCCGCGTCCCACCGAACAGTTGAAGGCCAAGCAGTGGCAGGTAACGTGTCCTGAATGCAGACGTCCCTTGGGAGCCGTGGCCACCGCTGAGAGCAAGCCCCTGCAGTGCAGCTCGATCTATGCGCTGGGCAAAAAAGATCAGGAAGAGATGGGCCTGCTCTTCGGACGCACCTATGGCGTTCCCGTAGTGGCCCTGCGTTACTTCAATATCTACGGCACTCGCCAGGCGCTCTCAAATCCTTACACCGGAGTTGCCGCAATCTTTGCCTCGCGCCTGCTGAACGGACGCGCTCCGATGATTTTTGAGGATGGCGAGCAGCTTCGTGATTTCGTTAGCGTGCATGACGTGGTGCAGGCAAACCTGCTTGCCATGCAGCGCAGCGAGGCCGACGGCCATGCTCTCAACATCGGTTCTGGCGAGCAGGTCACCATCCGCGATATTGCAAATATTCTTTCTGCGACCCTCGGCGTGCAGGTACCTGCGGAAATAACAGGAAAATACCGCGCAGGAGATATCCGTCATTGCTTTGGAGACATCTCACTTGCACATAGGCTGTTGGGCTACAGCCCTCACCACACGTTGCAAAGTGCGGTGGTAGAACTGGTCGAGTGGCTGCGCTCGCAGAGCGCGGTGGATCGGGTCGAGGAGGCTTCCAGTAGGCTCGTCTCCTATGGTTTGACAGCATGATGACGTTTCCGTTCACCATGGAGTACCTGCCTGGGAGAACGGGGCGCGAACGCGGGCTTCATAGCCCATTGCTCGCGCCGAGTTAGAGGCTTCCGCGACGGACAAAATGCCGTCGCGGGAGCCGTTCATATGGAGCGGAATGCACATTCTCGTCACAGCGGACACCGTTGGAGGTGTCTGGACTTACACGCGAGAGTTGGTCACCGGACTAGCCTCGCGCGGCATCCGCATCACGCTCGTCAGCTTCGGAGGTATTCCCGCATCGTCGCAAACCGCGTGGCTGGAAAAGCTCTCGGGCGTCACCTATTTCCCCACCGCTTTTCGCCTGGAGTGGATGCAGGATTCAGCCAGCGACATCATAGATTCCACTGCCTACCTTCACGGCATAGTTGAGGAATTGAAACCCGATCTTCTCCACCTCAGCCAGTTCTGCTACGGATCGATGGATGTGCCGCTGCCGAAAATCCTGGTTGCCCACAGCGACGTCATGAGCTGGAGCCAAACCGTGCGCGGCGTTCATCCTGATGATTCCTGGGCGCGATGGTATCGCCGAATCGTAGTGCAAGGGTTGGCCGGAGCAAGTATGGTGGTCGCCCCTTCGCACTGGATGCTCGAGTGCATTGATAGCTGCTACGGCAAGCAGCAGCGCTCCCGCGTAATTTACAACGGGCGAACGCCTGCCCTCTTCAACCCGATGGTCACGAAACATAATTATTCAGCCAGCGTCGGGCGCCTGTGGGATGAAGGCAAGCAGTCGCACTTGCTGTTGCAACTCGCGGATTCGCCGCTCCCCATTGTTCTCGCCGGAGCCGAGAGTTTTTCCGAGCAGCCATCCGCCGATTTCAAGAAAATAGGAATCGATGCTCATTCATCCGTTCAAACCAAGGGTCAACTTTCCCAAGGCGAAATGAGACAGCTCTTGAGCCGCGCCTCCATCTACGTCGCGACCTCGAAATATGAGCCCTTTGGTCTTGCCCCGCTGGAGGCCGCCCTCTCGCGCTGCGCCCTCGTCGCCAGCGATATTCCGAGCTTTCGTGAGATATGGAACGACGCAGCATTCTACTTTGTCCCCGGCGACATAGACTCCTTACGAAATGCGCTCGCGACTCTGCATGGTGATCGCAGCCTTCGACTCGATTACGCGAATCGAGCCTACCAACGTGCCTGCCAGCATTACACTGCCGAACGCATGGTCGAAGAATACGCGCAACTTTATTCAGCTCTACTGGAGCGCCGGATGTCCGCCGCATGACGCAAGCAATGAGCATACGGATCTTTGCCCACTCATGGATCAGCGATTGGAATCACGGCAACGCGCATTTTCTACGTGGCCTCGCGCGCGAACTCGTGCGCATGGGACACGAGGTGCGCTGTTATGAAGAAATCGGTGGGTGGTCCTTAACCAACCTCGTGCAAGAGGGACAAATCGCGGCCACGGCCATCGAAAATTTCCACCTCATCTATCCCGAGCTCGATGTCCGCTTCTATCAGCATGACGAGAGCTTGCCTGCTTTTCTCGATCAGGAACTTCGGGGCGCCGACCTCGTCCTCATCCACGAATGGAATGAGCCCGAGCTGGTGAATGAAATCCTGGCACGCAAACAGCGCTTCGGCTTTCGCGCACTTCTGCATGACACGCATCATCGTGCATACACCAACGCCAAGCAGATCCTGCGTTTCCAACTGCATCTCCTCGATGGAGTGCTCGCCTTCGGCGAGGCGATTCGGAGGATCTATGCGGATGGCTTTGGAATTTCGAAGGTGTGGACTTTTCATGAGGCTGCCGACGTCAGTGTCTTTCGCCCCATCGAGCGTCCCAAGCTGAACGATGTAGTGTGGATCGGAAACTGGGGTGACGAAGAGCGCACGCAGGAACTGATGGAGTTCCTCATAGCTCCCGCCGCACACCTCGTCGCCGAACATCGGCAGATCGTAGTGCATGGAGTCCGCTACCCGGACGAGGCGAAGGAAACCCTGCAGCGCTCCGGAATCAAGTACTCCGGCTATCTTCCAAACCTGAGCACGCCCGAGGTCTATGCGCGCAGCCGCCTCGCCCTTCACGTTCCGCGCCGCCAATACGCCAACGGACTGAGCGGCGTGCCAACGATTCGTGTCTTCGAAGTGCTTGCCTGTGGCATCCCACTGGTCTGCGCTCCATGGATGGATACCGAGGGACTCTTTCGTCCCGAGCAAGATTACGTGATTGCGAACAATGGCGAGCAGATGGGTGAGATGCTTGCCGAGTTGCTGGATAGCGAATCCACTCGCCGGCAAATTGCAAGCAGTGGACTGGAAACCATCCGGCAGCATCATACCTGCAGGCATCGCGCCGAGCAGTTGATGGAGATTTGCGGAGAGATCAAGTCATGAGAGTATTTGTATTTGGGTCCAGCATTACTTCCAGCTATTGGAACGGCGCCGCGACATACTATCGTGGTATATACAAGAATCTCGCAGCTTTGGGCTATGAGATAACCTTCGCCGAACCTGACATCTTCAACCGTCAGCAGAACCGCGATCTCAGCGAAGTAGAGTACGCCAAGGTCATCATCTACCAGACTCCGCACGATATCGATGACTTGATGGAGTTGGCCTGCACCTCGGACCTCGTCATCAAGCACAGCGGCGTCGGTGGCGACGACGATTTGCTGGAGCGCCGCGTTCTCGATTGCCGCTCGTCGCACACCCAGGTTGCATTCTGGGATGTCGATGCGCCCGCGACGTTGCTCCGCGTGGAAGGTAATCCATTGGACCCCTTCCATCACTGCATTCCACACTACGATTTCATCTTCACCTACGGTGGCGGGCCGGAGGTGCAACAGCGCTACCGCAAGCTGGGCGCGCGCAACTGTCACCCCATCTATAACGCACTTGATCCTGATACACATCATCCCGAATCGCCCGATCCCGCACTGGCCTGCGATTTGGTTTTCGTCGGCAACCGCCTGCCCGATCGCGAACGCCGCGTCGAGCAGTTCTTCCTTCGCGCCGCCGAGCTCGCTCCCGAGATGAGTTTCATTCTTGGCGGCGAGGGTTGGGGAGGCAAGGCGATTCCGCCCAACGTGCGGTGGATTGGACATGTCGGTACCGGGTCGCACAACCGCATCAACGCCTCAGCGCGCATGGCGCTCAACATCAATCGCGACTCCATGGCCGATGTAGGATTCTCGCCCCCCACGCGTGTCTTCGAAGCAGCCGGTGCCGGAACCTGCCTCATCACCGATAAGTGGCAGGGTATCGAGACCTTCTTCGAGCCGGGACAAGAAATCCTTGTCGCTGAAAATGCCGAAGACATCGTTGCATACCTTCGCGGAAAGTCTGCCGCAGAGGCACATGAAATCGGTTCGGCGATGTTGAGGCGTGCCCTGAGCGCGCATACCTATGCGCAGCGTGCGGATGAAGTCGAAAAGATTCTTAGCGCAGCGCGCGCTGACCGTCATCCCAGCGCCCTTGATCCATTGGTCCTTCAGCCTGCCGAGCGGCAAGCCTGAGTCATTGAAAGGTGAATGCATTGAAGATTGTTATCTTCGGCCTGTCAATCACGTCTTCCTGGGGAAACGGTCACGCGACCACGTTTCGCGCCCTGGCTCGCGCGCTCCATGCGCGCGGCCACCAGGTCGTATTTTTTGAAAAGGATGTGGAGTGGTACGCCTCCAATCGCGATCTGCCCGAGCCCGGATTCTGTGAGCTGAGGCTCTATGCTAATTGGGCAGATGTGCTTCCCTCCGTGCAGCGCACGCTTGCATCGTCGGATGTCGCCATGGTGGGCTCTTATTTTCCGGACGGCATTGCCGCCATGGACGTAATGCTTGACTCGAAAATCCCGGTACGAACCTTTTACGACATCGACACTCCAATCACCGTCGCCAGCCTGCGCGAGCGCGGCGCTACCGACTACGTTCGTGCCGATCAACTTCCTGCGTTGGACGTGTACTTCAGCTTCACCGGTGGGCCGCTGCTTGCCGAGCTTGAAAACAGTTTCGGAGTCCGCCGTGCCGCGCCGCTCTATTGCAGTTTTGATCCCGAGCGTTATCGCGCCTATCCCCGGTCGCAACGATTCTCCTGCGCCATGAGTTACATGGGCACCTACGCTCCCGATCGGCAACCGAAGCTCGAACGGCTTTTGTTCGGCGCCGCCAACCTGCTGCCCGACGAGCAGTTTATCGTCGCCGGTCCGCAGTATCCCAAAAGTGTTCAGTTTCCCCGCAACGTGCGTCGCATTGTTCACCTCAATCCGCGCTGGCACCCGCACCTGTACTCGTCATCACGATTGACTCTCAACGTAACTCGCCGCGATATGGTCGTGGCCGGCTATTCGCCATCGGTGCGTCTCTTTGAGGCGGCTGCCTGTGGCGCTGCCATCGTCAGCGATAACTGGCCGGGACTCGACACCTTCTTCGAGCCCGGGCGCGAGATACTTCTACCCACCAGCCCTGATGATATCGCTCGCTATCTTCGCGAAGTCGATGAGTCCCAGTTGCGAGCCATCGGACAGGCCGCGCAGAAACGAGTTCTCGAGGCCCACACCAGCCAGCAGCGCGCCATGGAATTTGAAAACGAAATCGAAGCCGCACCACGCGGCGAACGTGTTTCGCTCGTTATTTCAGAGGCTGATTAAGCGGTCAGCTCACCATTCCAAAGCTGCCGTGATAACCGCAAGTCTCCAGACAGCATCTTAAAAACAGCCACTGCCTACTTCGTGACCCATCCTGCTTCCGGGAGTACCAATGCGCATCGCTTTGATTGCCTCTCCATTTATCAGCATTCCGCCCAAGAAATACGGCGGTACGGAGCTTTTCATTTCTGAACTTGCCGACGGACTTACGCGGCTCGGTATCGACGTTGTGGTGTATGCAAATGGAGAGAGCACGGTAAATGCAGAGGTGCGTTGGCTCTATGCAAAAGATGATTGGCCGCTGGATTGTGAGCTGTATTCAAGCCTGAAAGACCTTAACCACACCTCGTGGGCGATAAAGGATTGCTGGGTCGATGCCGACGTCGTTCACTTAAATAACGCTCCTGGCCTTGCGCTTTCGCGCTTGGGCGGCCCGCACTGGGTGTACACCGTTCATCATCCTCACCTGCCTTCTCTGTCTGAGTTCTACGCTGGTTTTCCAAACGTAGAATTTGTTTCTATCAGCGACTTTCAGAAGAAAAGGGAATCTATAAAACACATACGCACCATTCATCACGGCATTGACCTCGCGTCCTATCATCTTCGCGAACATAAGTCCGAGTACCTCGCTTTTGTTGGACGAATCGCTCCGGTGAAGGGAATTCATAACGCAATCGAAATAGCCCAGAAGAGTGGAATTCCTTTGAAGATTGCTGGTGAAGTACAGCCGATGTTTCGCGAATATTTCGAATCCCGCATCAAGCCTCATGTCGACGGCAAGTTCATCGAGTTCATCGGTGAAGCTGACCTCTCCCTAAAAAATGAGCTTCTCGGCAACGCCATGGCCATGTTGTTCCCCATCGAGTGGGATGAACCCTTTGGATTAGTCATGGTAGAAGCCATGGCGACCGGCACTCCGGTCGTGGCATTTCCCGGTGGCTCCGTGGCGGAGATCGTACACGACGGCGTCAGCGGTATGGTCTGCTCCGGCGTCGACGATGCGGTTGTGCGAATTCGCGAGGTGCAGAAGATCAAGCCTGCGGCGATTCGAGCCTTTGCGCAGCAGAATTTTTCCGTCGAGCGCATGGTGCAGGATTACCTCGCACTCTACCGTGAGTTATACGACGAAGTTACGCTCGTTGAAGACAGTGATTTGGGGAGACAGGCCGCAGCATGAGTGTTTCCGGAATTCTCTATCGTGAGCAGCTCGTACCAATCGAGTCTCCGCACCTGGAGCCTCGTCTCGCTCACCAGGCGCAGGAGCCTCGCAAGGTCAACAATCTCACCCTCATCGAGGGCAAGACCTTTCTCGCCACCAGCGTTGCGGGAGACATCGTCCCACCGGGCGCTCCCGATGTCGGTTTCTTCCATGAAGACACCCGCTTCCTTTCGCATCTCGAATTCAGACTCGATGGCCAGCGCTCGGTCGTCCTGTCCAGCAGCACCGAAAAAACCTTTGTCTCGCAAATCGAACTTACAACCGGCAACATCACTCTTCGCGACTCCTTCGACCTTCCGGAGAACACCGTTCACATCCGACGCGAACAGTTGTTGGCCTCTGATATTTTGTTCGACCGCTACACCTTCGAAAACTTCAACCGCTGTCCCGTAGAGTTCACCGTAGAGATCACACTCAACGCTGATTTCGTCGATGTCTTCCAGGTGCGCGGAGTAGCGCGCGCCGATCACGGGCAGTACTACGAGCCGGTAGTAGAAAGCGACGGCCTCATCTTCAGCTATCGCGGACGCGATGATGTTTTACGCCAAACCGTGATTCGTATGAATCCCCCACCCGTCGGCTTCAACGCCACCACCGCGCGCTGGGAGCTTCGCCTCGAGCCCCTCAAGAAAACCGGACTCGAGATCACCGTCACTCCCACTGTGGAGCACACCGAAACCCGCGCCACCAATTACGAATACGACTCTCAGCTCCGCGCCCGCCGCGCCGCTTTCCACGAGTTTGATTCCGAGTCCACCAGTTTCTCCAGCTCCAACTCGGTCTTCGACAACTTACTGCGCAACGCGATGGGAGACTTCCACGCTCTGCGTATTCCAGTTGGTAACGAGCACATCATCGCCGCCGGCATTCCCTGGTTCGCCACCATGTTCGGACGCGATTCCATTATTGCCGCCTACCAGACGCTTACCCTGAATCCCGAACTCGCCAAGGACACTCTTCGCGTTCTCGCGCGTTATCAGGCCAGCGAAGTCGATGACTGGCGAGACGCCCAGCCCGGAAAAATTCTTCACGAATCCAGGGAAGGCGAGATGACCCGCTGTGGCGAAATGCCCTTCGGTCCCTACTACGGCTCCGTCGATGCCACGCCTCTCTGGCTCGTGCTCTTAAGCGAGACCTTCAACTGGACCTCCGACGAAGTTCTCGTGCGCGAAATGCTTCCTCACGCCTATCGGGCGCTTGACTGGATCGACAACTATGGCGATATCGATGGCGATGGATTTGTCGAGTACCAGCGCCGCTCGCCGCGTGGTCTTATCAATCAGGGATGGAAAGATTCCTGGGACGCCAACATTCATCGTGACGGCCGCGTAGCCTCGCCGCCCATTGCGCTCTCCGAAGTGCAGGGCTACGTCTACGACGCGAAGTACCGCATGTCGTCGCTGCTGCGAATGTTCGGCGACCCTGAGCGCGCCGACAAAGTCCGGCGCGAAGCCAACGAGCTCGCGCGCCGCTTCGACAAGACGTATTGGATGCCCGAGCGCAACTTCTACGCCATGGCATTGGATTCGGAGAAGAAGCCTCTCGAGGTCATCTCTTCCAATCCCGGTCATCTGCTCTGGAGCCGCATCGTAAATCGCGAGCGCGCACGCACCGTAACCCAGCGCATGATGAATGAAGATATGTTCAGTGGCTGGGGATGGCGCACCATGGCACAGACCGAGCAGGTCTTCAATCCTCTTAGCTATCACCGCGGCTCGGTCTGGCCGCATGACAATTCGCTGATCGCGCATGGCATGTCGTTAAACGAATTTCGCGAGCCTGCGCTTCAGGTGCTCAGCGCGCTTTTCCAGGCTGCCCTGGAATTCCGCGACTATCGCCTCCCCGAGCTTTTCTGCGGAGTGCAGCGTCGTCCATATGACGAGCCCGTGCACTACCCAGTCTCATGCTCACCGCAAGCCTGGGCTTCAGGATCCATCTTCCTCATCCTTGCGTCCGTCCTCGGCATTCGTCCTTCGGCGCATCGCAAGGAACTCAACATCATCAATCCGCAACTACCAGACTGGCTCGGCCACCTGCACATCCGCAACTTGAAGATAGGAAACTCGCGCGTAGGCCTCGACTTCACGAAGCGCGATCACCGCACCTTCTGCAACGTGGTCGATATCTCCGGTGACAAACTTCTCGTGAATGTCGCTTTCCGCCACTGATCCATGTGCGACAATTGAATCCGAATTTTGTGGAGGAACAATGTCAAAGGTAAGAATAATCGTTCGTCCGAATGGCCCCTATCGCGTCGAAGATCCGGAAGGACTCGTCGAAGTCGTGGACATCGACGGCAATCCATATCCCCTCCCCGCCAAGCCCGGCCTCTCGCTTTGCCGATGCGGAGCCAGCGTCAACAAACCCTTCTGTGACGGCACTCATTCCAAAATTGGTTTTCAAGCCGCCGAAGCCGCCGTTCGTGCCGAAGAGAAGAAGTAGTTCCGGTGCGGGCTTTCGAAGTTTGAACCAAACAGAACCGGGTGGCCCACATATGCCTTCTGTTGGCATGTGTGGGGTGCAGATTAACGCTCAATCACCAGTGATCAACAACTCGCGGACTCAACCAGCCCGAGTCTCGATTACCAGTAACCCACCATACTCAGTGCACGGTTTTCGTCTTGCGGCTCATGTAATCCATCAGCAGATATTGTCCCAGCGTGTAAGGCGTAGTGAAGTACGCCTTGCCCCTGCACATCTCTGTCACCTTCTGCACAAACTGCACCAGCCCGCGATCCGAAGCAAGCATGAACGTGTTGATCAGCACACCGGCGCGCTTGCACTTCGCAACTTCCTCCAACGTCTGGCTCACCACCATGGGGTCCAGTCCAAAGGCGTTCTTGTAAATCCTGCCATCGGGCAGCGTCACCGCCGAAGGCTTGCCATCGGTGATCATGATGATCTGCTTCATGTCCTTGCGCTGTCGCTGCAGGATGCGTTGCGCCAGCTTTAGTCCTTCGCGAGTGTTCGTGTAATAAGGCCCCACTCTAACTCTCGCCAACTGCGATAACGGCAGCTCTTCCGCCGAGTCGTGGAACAACACCAGCGAAAGCGTGTCTCCCGGATACTGCGTGCGAATCAACTGCGACAACGCCATTGCCACTTTCTTCGCCGGAGTAAAGCGGTCTTCTCCATAGAGGATCATCGAGTGCGAGCAATCAAGCATCATCACCGTTGCGCACGATGACTGATACTCGCACTGATGCACATGCAGATCGCTATATTCAATCTGCAGCGGAAGCGTGAGCCCTTCGCGCTGAATTGCCGATGAGAGCGTCGCGTTGATGTCGAGATTCATCATGTCGCCGAACTCATACAATTTACTCGACCCACTCGTCTCAATCCCCGTCGCCATGTCGCGTGTGTCGTGTCGTCCGAAACTAGACCGTCCCAGCGAACCAAGCAGATCGCGAAGCGTGCGATAGCCAAGAAAGTCCAGCCCCTTATCCGTGACTTCAAATTTCACCGGCTTCTGTCGTGATTGATCCTGCCCCACGCTGCCGGCAGTCGTGGACATCTTCGTAGGATCGTGCGGCGGCGAAACCGTGACAAACCCCTCTTCCTCCATCCGCCCGAGCACTTCATCGATCAGGTCGTCCATCTGCCCTTGGTTCTGCATTTCCTGCATCTGCTCGCGCATCTCTTCGTCAAAGAGATCGGAGTTCAGCAGCGCGTCGCGAATGGCTTCGCGCAATGCGTCCAGTTCATTGTCTCCGCTGCCTGGCTTGTAATAGCGCCCAAGGTCGTTTTCGAATCCGCTCTCAAGCAGAAAGTCGGAGAGCGCGTCCATCAGGTCATCGAGACTAACCTCGTTGGCCATGTCCGGGATGTATTTGCTGTATTTGACGCGCTTCATCATCTACTCCAATTTCACCGTATGATTTGACTCTGCATTAGTTAAACGGCCGCCGATCCTGCGCGCCTCCCAATCCGCGGGTGGCGGGTGGCCCACTCAACGCTCTTTTCGTTGAGTGGGGTAGTTGACCTTGCCGTTGATCCTGCCGTTGCCGTTGATCCTGCTTTTGCCGCTGCCTTCAACTTGTCTCAACCCGCTCAGTTAAACGGCCGCCGATTCTTCCTGCGCGCCTCCCAATCCGCCTCAAACTCACTTCTCGTGTCATCGCGTTCGCTGTATTTGGATTGCTTTTCGCCGGAGGTAAACACCCGATCCTCCGTCCGTCCAATCCGCTTGTGCGCGTGCAGTCCTTCCAGAATGAATTCCGCCGCGGAGACGATCGACTCCGGAGGCTCGCCCTCACCCACGCCCACCTTCTCAGTTTTCTCCAGCAGGCCCTGAATCTTCTCCAAGCTCTTCAGACCCTCGTGAGTTCGTGTACGGTCTGTCAACGTCACCTGCCCGCCTAACTCGAACCACTGCACCACCTGCTTCAGATCGTTAATACCGAAGTAGCGGTCAAACGTCTTCGCCACCGAGGCCACGATAACTTCGCGCGCTACTGTATCCGCGCCCTTCATTTCGCCTTCGTACTCCAGTTCGAGTTTGCCCGTGATAGATGGCATGGCCGCGTAGATGTCGGAAATACGCGGTACCGCAACGTTCGAGCCTTCCATTACCGCTCGTCGTTCAGCGTTAGAAATTATGTTTTCCAATACCGAGATAGGTAGCCGCTGACTCACGCCACTGCGCTTATCCACGCGTTTGTCGCCACGCGCCATAAACGCAATCTGCTCCGCCGTCTCGCGAATGTAAGCCGGCACAATCAACTCGGGGCCTTCGCGCTCGCTCCATGCTTCCTGCGCGGTAATGGCCATCGCCTCCTCCACCGTCGCCGGATAGTGCGTTCGAATTTCACTCCCGATCCTGTCCTTCAACGGAGTAACAATCTTGCCGCGAGCCGTGTAGTCCTCCGGATTCGCACTGAACACCAGCGCCACATCCAGAGGTAGCCGCACCGGGAAGCCTTTAATCTGCACATCGCCTTCCTGCATAATGTTGAACAGGCCCACCTGAATCTTCCCCGCCAGGTCCGGCAATTCGTTCACGGCGAAGATGCCGCGATTCGCGCGCGGTAGCAGCCCATAGTGAATCACCAGTTCGCTGCCGAGTTCGTGTCCGCCACGAGCTGCTTTGATCGGATCAATGTCTCCAATCAAGTCGGCGATGGTGACGTCCGGCGTTGCCAGTTTCTCCACGTAGCGGTCTTCGCGTTTCATCCATGCAATTGGAGTGCGATCGCCTTCGCGTGCCAGCATGTCCTTGCAGTGACGGCAGAGCGGAGCATAGGGATTGTCGCGAATCTCGCACCCTGCGATATACGGAGACTGTTCGTCCAGCAATCCGGTCAGCGCGCGCAGAATGCGGCTTTTGGCCTGTCCGCGCAGTCCCAGCAAAATGAAGTTGTGCCGCGAGAGTACGGCATTGACCAATTGCGGAATCACCGTGTCGTCATAGCCAACGATTCCAGCAAAGATCGGGCCACCTTGTTTCAGACGCGCCAGCAGATTTTCGCGCAGTTCGTCTTTCACTCCACGCCGCAACACCCGTTGCTCATTGAATTCATTGCTGCTGCGAAGCTCGCCTAAGGTATGAATCATCATTGCTGCCTCCAGAAACCTCTGCCAGCGTCGCTCCGTGCCCGGGCGCCCAAGTGCTCCGGCGTTGTCAAAGGATTCCCATTGGACGCAAAATTCATGGCTGACGTTGCGTGAAGTCGCTTTGTATTTTCAAATGGCGGCATACGCCGGCTTGACTTTTAACTCGCGTGCCAATAGAAGTTGCCAATGAGCATTTCTGGAAAAGTTGTCGTCGTCACCGGTGCCTCCATGGGCATAGGCGAGGCCATCGTTCATCGTTTTCTTCGCGAAGGTGCGTCCGTCGTACTCGCCTCGCGAGATCCGGAGCGCATCGAGGCCGCACGCCAGCGCACCGGACAGCCCGAGCGAACTCTGGCCGTGGCCTGCGATGTAACCGCCAGGCCGCAAGTAGAGGCTCTGCTCGCCGCGTCCGTCGAGCGCTTCGGACGCATTGACATCTGGGTGAACAATGCTGGATTCGGACTCATCGATTCGGTAGGACGCATGGACATGGCCGCATGCCGCCGCATGTTCGACACCAATCTCTTCGGCGCCATCGAGTGCATGCAGGTCATCACGCCGCTCTTCAAGCAGCAGCGCTCCGGAGCCATCATCAACATCTCCAGCATGGCCGGAATCGTTACTGTGCCTTACATGTCCGCCTACGGAGCCACCAAGCACGCGCTCAATTGCATATCGCGCGGTGCCCGCCTGGAACTAGCTCCTTACGGCGTTCACGTCAACACTGTCTGTCCTGGATATGTGCAAACCGATTTCAACACCCGCGCCGTGTGGGGAACCGAGAGCATGCGCGTCGCTGGAGGCCGTAAGCGCGGCGTCACCCCCGAAAGGGTCGCCAATGCCGTCTGGACTGCCTACAAAGGCAATCGCTGCGAGGTTGTAGTGCCGTGGAGCGGCAACCTGCTCGTAGGTCTCTATCGTGTGTTCCCAGCAGTATTCAACTGGGGATTGCTCAAGATGCTTCGCCGCCTCGATCGCAAAGAACAGGTCTAGATCGTCAGCTCATCCAGCAGCGCTTGCATCTCGCTTTCCGCATGACGATTTCCCGTGCGTTGCGCGCAAGCGATTCCATCCTGCAACCACTGCGTAGCCTCATCAATGCGCTCCGCATGCTGCAGGGCCTGCGCTCCCATAAAGAAGGCGTTGGCATAATTTCCGTCCACCTCCAGCAACTTGCGAAACTCCAGCAGCGCCGAATCGGTCGCTCCCGCCGACGAATACTCCATCCCCAGCGCATAGCGCGCGAACGTATTCTTCGGGTCCTGTTCCAGAATCAATTTCAACTGTTCCAATCGTTCAGCCGACATACCCAGAACATACCACGTCCCGCCCACCCCGGTCCGCGATCTCTGATTCTGGAACCTGGGCGCTTTGACCTTGCTCTTGAATTTGCCTTTGACCTTGCTATTGCCGTTGTCGTTGCTTTTCCTCCCTCAATCCATAACCGGGTGGCCCATATTTGCCCGCTTTTGGCAAATGTGGGGAACAAACACAGCTTGACACTATCTGCTCTTGACTTTGCTCTTTAGCCTTCCACAACAGATCCAGCAGTAGAATAGATCCATCAAGGAGCTCTCCCGTGGCTTGTCCCTACTTCATTCCCGCCGAACACCACGAGCTTGAGCTATGGCCGCATCGCTATCGGCTCTCCTTGGGAGACGGCTTTACCGGCCACTGTTCCATATGCCCAAATTCCTGCGACGACGAAACTCTTCGCTCGCAATGCAACATCGGCTATGCCGCCTGCCCGCATCTTCCCGCTGATCGCAATTACGATGCGGTACGCTTTCTCGTAGCAAGCCAGGGTGCGGGTGCGATGATCCTGCGGGTCCAGTTCGCTTGCGAACGGGCACACCTGCCTGCCTCTATCGGAGAGTTGCGCTTTGATCAATCCTCGATGACATGGCTCGATCAGCCCGATCCTCAACTCCTGAATCTTGCTGATGCCGCCATACGCGCATGGATTCGCCGTTCGACTCTCCCTCTGGACGCTCTCGCGCCTGACGTTAAAGTTGCAACGGATTGAACTCTGCACGCGTCAAATCCGATAGACGCCCGACGGTTGCAATAAGCCTTCGGCTCTACAATGAGGAACATGGAGCTTTCTGAAAACCTGAACCCCCGTCCCGTTTCCGAATCGGCTTCCGAGATGGTGGAACTTGTACTACCAAACGACGCCAACCCTCTCGGCGCTCTGCTTGGCGGTCGCCTAATGCACTGGATCGATCTAGCCGGAGCTCTCGCCGCGCATCGCCACTCGCGCAGCTATGTCGTTACCGCATCCACCGATCACCTCGACTTCCTCACGCCCGCCCGCGTAGGCGATCTCGTCATCTTCAAGTCGTCGGTAAACCGCGTCTATAACACTTCCATGGAAGTAGGAATCAAGGTCTGGGTCGAGAGTTACTTCACTGGAGAGCGCCGCCACATCAGCTCCGCCTATCTCACCTTTGTTGCCATCGACCGCCACGGACGCAAACTCGCCGTTGCACCGGTCATCCCCGAGAGCGCGGAAGAGATGCGCCGCTACGAAGACGCCGGGCACCGTCGCGAGATTCGCAAAGCTGAGAAGTTGCGCAAAGCCGGAGTCGCGAGCCGCACCTGAACTACTAGCATGTGACGTAGAGAATTACGAGGGACAGTCAACCCGGGAGGGAAGGGAAGCTGGATCGCCTTGAGCGATCCAGATCCATCCATTACTTCTTTCTGTACACCCATCTTCTAAGCGGCAGGATCTTTCTTATCGCGATCGACGTCTTCCTTATTGCTATCCAGATTGCTATCTAGCACATCGCGTCCTGCGTCCTTCACTTTCCCCCATGCGTTCTGAATCTTGCCCTTTGCCTGATCCGCAGCGCCCTCGGACTGGGCCTGTTCATCCCCGGTCCACTCTCCAACCTGGCGCTTCACTTTACCCTTGATATCTTCCATTTTGCCTTCTACGCGATCTTTATCCATGTGTTTCTCCTGGCGCTCTTTTGATTCGGCTTGATTCGGCGGTTAGGCCGTCCCTAAACCACTGTCCTTCGTCCAGAGATCAACTGGAACACCAGCGCCACCACCGCCAGCACTAGCAGAATGTGAATGAACCCTCCCATTGTGTAGCTGCTCACTACGCCAAGCAGCCATAGCACCAGCAGTACTACAAACAGTGTCCAAAGCATATTCTCAACCTCGGCCCCATTTTTTGTTTCCCCGGACTCAATCCTCCGGTTACTCAAGGATTGGGTGCGGTTCGGACGTAAGAGGTTGGCGGCAATCGGTAGTACCCGGTATTGCCGGAGCTTTCTCGGGCAAAATACCAGATGTTTTCATTCATTTTGCCCTGACCTTGCCTATCGCGCTCTTAAGGGAATACAATCCCCGCCTTGATGGTTCGTACTCCTCGTTCGGCATCCTAAATATTTGGAAACTTCGATGGGATGCAGGGCAGGAGCCTAGTCCTTTTTGGCTCCGTGCCATTCTGGATATCCTTTAAATCCATAGTATCCATAGACTTACAGGAACTCGAATCTTTCCGTATGATAGAGTCATCAAAGTTGAGTACGATTGACTCAAGGAGTAAAGATGGCGAACGAAACGCGCAATCCTGAAAGCATCCCTGTCACCAATGATGCCCGCGCTGTGCGCGATCTCCCTGTTCTGCCAGTTCGAGATACGGTGTTGTTTCCTCACGCCGTGCTTCCCCTGACAGTTGGGCGCGAAAGTTCGGTGCAGCTTATTAATTCCCTCGGTGAGGACAAGACGATCGTCGTGATCGCTCAGCGGGAGGCGCGCATTGATGCGCCTCAGCCTGTCGATCTCTATCCCATCGGGACTCTGGCCACGGTCCATAAAGTGGTCAAAATGCCAAACCAGAGCCTCTTCGTATTTGCCGAAGGCCTGGAGCGCGTCAATGTTGTCGAATACACGCAACTGGCTCCCTACATGAAAGCAACCGTCGCGACGGTCGCCGAGATTCTCCCCGACATCAATTCCGAAGTCGAGGCCCTTCAGCGGAACATCCTGAACCTGTTCCAGCAAATCGTTGCCGGGTCGCCGACTCTATCGGACGAACTCTCCACCGTCGCCATGAACATCGAGGAGCCGGGCCGCCTGGTGGACTTTGTTGCCAGCTCTCTGCCTTCGCTTTCCACCCGCGACAAGCAGGATGTGCTAGAGACCTACGATGTGCGCACGCGCCTCGACAAGATCAATCAGCACCTTGCCAAGGAACTCGAAGTCCAGCAGCTTCGCAACAAGATCCAAAGCGAAGTGCAGGACCGCGTCCAACAGACGCAGCGCGAGTATTACCTGCGCGAGCAGCTCAAAGCGATCCAGAAGGAGCTCGGCGAGCAGGACGACACCACCCGCGATGTCGAGGAGTTCAAGGAGAAAATCGAGCAGAGCGGAATGCCTGAGGACGTGAAGAAAGAGGCTTTGAAGGAGTTGAACCGCCTTTCGCGCATGTCCCCCATGGCCGCCGATTACTCGGTCACGCGCAATTACCTCGAATGGCTCGTCGTGTTGCCGTGGACCAAGTCCAGCGGCGCCGAAGTGGACATCAATAAGGCCAAGGTGATCCTCGACGAAGATCACTACGATCTGCAGAAGGTGAAGGACCGCATTCTCGACTATCTTTCCGTGCGTCGCCTGAACCCCAAGATGAAAGGCCCGATCCTCTGCTTCTTCGGACCTCCCGGCGTAGGCAAGACGTCGCTTGGCAAGTCCATCGCACGTGCGCTCGGACGCAAGTTCGTCCGCATGTCGCTTGGCGGCATACATGACGAGGCCGAGATTCGCGGTCATCGCCGCACCTACATCGGAGCCATGCCCGGACAGATTATCCAGGGCATCCGTCGCGCGGAAGCCAATGACCCGGTGTACATGCTCGATGAAATCGACAAAGTAGGACGCGACTATCGTGGCGATCCCACTGCGGCCTTGCTCGAAGCGCTCGATCCTGAGCAGAACTTCAGCTTCCGCGACAACTATCTGGACGTAACATTCGACTTGTCCAAGGTGCTATTCATCACCACGGCCAATCAGCTCGATACGATCCCCGATCCGTTGCGCGACCGCATGGAAATCATTGACCTGCACGGCTACACGGAGGAAGACAAACAGCACATCACGTATCAGTACCTCATCCGCCGTCAGAAGGAGGAAAACGGTCTGAGCGCGGATCAAATTGAGTTCACCGAGGACGCCGTCAGCTTCCTGATTCGTCATTACACTCGCGAAGCAGGCGTGCGAAGCCTTGAGCGTCAGATCGGCACGATCTGCCGCAAACAGGCGCGCCGCATCGTCGAGGGCAAGACCGAAAAGCTCGTCGTGACACGCGAAGTCATCCAGGAAATGCTCGGTGGCATCAAGGTCCGCGTCGATACCGAAATCGCGGCCCGCACCAAGCATGCCGGAGTGGTTGTCGGTCTGGCATGGACTCCCACCGGAGGCGACATCCTCTTCATCGAAGCGATGAAGATGAAGGGCAAGGGCGAGTTCCGCATCACCGGCCAGATTCAGGAAGTGATGCGCGAGTCCATGCAAGCGGCCTTCAGTTGGGTGCGTGCTCACGCAACGCAGTTGGGAATCGATGATGAGGTCTTCACGAAATACGACCTCCACATCCACGTCCCTGCCGGAGCCATTCCCAAGGATGGACCTTCGGCTGGCGTCACCATCGTGACCGCATTGGTTTCGCTGTTGACCGACAAGCAGGTGCGTGCGCAGATGGCGATGACCGGTGAGATCACTCTCAGCGGCAACGTGCTCCCCATCGGCGGAGTCAAGGAGAAGTTCCTTGCCGCCAAGCGTGCCGGTGTCAAGGACATCATTTTCCCCGCTGAGAACCAGCAGAACGTGGAAGAGGATGTGCTCCCCGAGCAGATGGAGGGCATCACCGTGCACTATGTAGCTAGCATCGAGGAAGTCCTCGACATTGCTCTTCCGCAGAATCCCGCGGAAGCCCGCGAAGACGCCGAGACCCGCGAGCAAGTGCTGGCCGACGCCAAGAATTAATCGTCAGTCACTCGATCCACTAATAAAGGCCAGTCCCAAACAGACTGGCCTTTGCTTTGTTCGCTCGAACTACCAACCATGCCCGGTGGCCCATATTTGCCTTCTTTTGGCAAATGTGGGGAACCAGTCAACTTGCACCGATTGGCTTTTGCCTTGCAGTAAACGCGCAGCTGCTGAAGCCAAAGTGCTTCAGCAGGACGTGTACTTCATAAAACTGCTATCTTTTCCTCATGAACATTCGAATCCTCTGCTTCGGTCGTCTGCGCGAAATCGTCGCTCCGGAAATCGTAGCCGAGCTTGCTCCTTCCGCCACGGTCGCCGATCTCTGGTTATCTCTACGCAGCCAGTATCCTGCCCTCGCTCCCTACGACGGAGCCATTGCCATTGCGGTCAATCAGTCCTTCGCCTCTCCCACCACGCCGCTGTCCCCTGGAGACGAAGTTGCGCTCCTGCCTCCCGTCAGTGGAGGTCTTCCCGAGCCTGTTCCGTCCAAAACTGAGCCGACGCTACCGCTCTCGTCCGCCCACGCCCGCCTGCAGCGCGAGCCCATCGACTCTGCTGCGCTTCTTGCTCAACTCAAGGACGGAGAAGATGGAGCCGTCTGTCTGTTCGACGGAATCGTGCGCAATCACACCCGCAACCGCCGCACTCTCTATCTTGATTACGACTCCTACCCCGCCATGGCCGTCTCCGAGATGGAGAAGTTGGCCGCCGAGGCCCTCTCCCGCTTCGCAGTTCGCGATCTCCGCATCGTCCATCGCGTAGGACGCCTTGAGATTGGCGAATCCAGCGTGCTCATCGTCGTTGCCAGCGCCCATCGCGCCGCCGCCTTTGACGCCTGCCGCTGGATCATCGACTCACTGAAGAAGAGGGTGCCGGTCTGGAAGAAGGAGTTCTTCGAAGACGGAGCGACCTGGGCTGACGGCGAAGCCTTCCCGTCCGACATCACGGTCTAACTGCACTGCTCCATCAGTTGATTTCACTGCCTCCAGGTAACTCCCGGGAGCCGCGGGTGACCCATTCAAGCCCCGCTGTTGGGCTTGAGTGGGGGACCGATCACTTTCCCTCTCCGCCGTTGCTCCTGCTTCTCTGCGTGCGGCATTAAGACTCGGGTGGCCCACATATGCCTTCTGTTGGCATGTGTGGGGAGAGCCGTGAACCCGAACCCCACCGTGCATTCTCCAGGCTTTTGCCGTTGCTCTTTCCCCCTCAACTTCCGAATCGCAACAACGTGACTTTCCTTATAATGTTCCCCGGATGCTTTTTCGCCTCGCACCCTTGCTTCTCGCGGCTCTGCTTGCTCCTGCCTTTGCGCAGGATGCTCCCGCGCCGCCCACGCCTCCGGCGAATTCACCTCTCTATCCGCACATCCCCGTGCAGCGCAAAACCACGCTCCCCGCACAGAAGAACGACACCACTCCCACCATTTCTGTGAACGTGAAGCTGGTCAGCGTCTTTGCCAGCGTCGCAGACGGGGACGGAGCTCCCTACTCCAGCCTCAAAAAGGAGGATTTTCGTATCTTTGAGGATGGCATCGAACAGAAGCTCTCGGTCTTCGAGCGCGAGTCGGGAACACCGCTATCCATCGCCTTGGCCCTTGACACCAGCATGAGCACCCGCAAGGATCTTCCCCTTGAGCTGGCCTCCGCCCGGAAATTTGCTCACACCCTGCTGCGGCCAGTCGATTCCATCTCGCTCTACCAGTTCGCCACCTATGTATCCGAAGTCCTGCCCTTTACCAGCGATGAACGCCAGTTCGACGCATCCCTCAACCACCTCCGCACCGGAGCGGCCACGGCTCTCTACGACGCCATCTTCCTCAGCTCCGAATCTCTTGAGCGCCGCCGTGGCCGCAAGGTTCTCGTTCTCATCACCGACGGCGGAGACACCAGCAGCAAGGTCGATTATCACGAGGCGGTACGCGCCGCCCAAATCGCCGAAGCCATCATTTATTCCATCATCATGGTGCCCATCGAGGCCGATGCCGGTCGCGATACCGGCGGCGAACATGCTCTCATCCAGCTATCGCGCGACACCGGAGGCAAGTCCTACTACGCCACCTCTCTCACCCAGCTCGACGACGCCTTTCGACAGATCAGCGATGAGCTGCGTACCCAGTACCTGCTCGCCTATTACCCCGTCAGTCGTGTCGGCAATGAGTTCCGCCGCATATCCGTAGAGCTCACTGATGACGCCAAGAAGCGTGCCCAACGCGATCTTTACGTCCGCAATCGTGCTGGCTATTACAACAGCAAGATCGAGTAACACAGTCCCTCCCAGTGTTCAGATATTCCGAATTTCATATTAAAGCTGGCCAACATACCTGATTTGATATAACTCAATAAATTCCTCCACCTTAAATTCCGCACAAACTGCCCTATTTTGAGAGAGTTCCTGTTTGGAACTCTGCTTGCAAGCTAGAACCTCAAGAATCCTCGAGGTGGGTGTTGCCGCCAAAAATTACTGCGCGGTTGCAGTACCCGTCGTGAAAGTGGGGTTCTGCGTATCTGCTCAATCCTGCAACTGCTATAGCCATTTCCAAGAATTCGCTACAACGCAAAGGGAACAATGAGGATGAAACAGATGAAACGATTGTTGACCCGCTTACCGCTCTTACTCACACTGATACTGCTTCTCGCGTTCGGTTCGTTTGCGCAGCAGCAGAGTGCGATCACTGGTGGCCTCAACGGAGCGATTACTGACTCGACAGGTGCTGTCGTGGCAGGCGCGACCGTCACGCTAGTTGGACCTCAGGGTACGCGTACCCTGACGACAGACTCTACAGGCCGTTACTCCATTAACGGTCTCACTCCGGGCTCCTACGACGTGAGTGTCCAAAAGGCCGGTTTCAAAAAGATCGAATCCAAACATAACGAGATTGTGGTCAACTCCTCGTCCACCCTCAATCTTTCGCTGCCGGTCGGCAATGCCACCGAAGTGGTGGAAGTGAGCGCCAGCGCAGTGTCGATCGACACTGAGTCCACATCCATCACCGCAAACCTTACGGATACGTTCTATGAGAGCGTGCCGATGGCAAGAAACGTCTCCGCCATCTTCTATGCCGCTCCCGGCGTAGCCGCCAGTCAAGTAGCCGGAACTGCAAATCAGAACGGCCCTGGCGCCGCTAACCCATCCATCGGTGGTTCGTCGGGACTTGAGAACCTCTACGTCGTGGACGGCGTAACCATCACCGATCAGGCCTTCGGCAGCATCGGTACCTACAACCGCAACTACGGTTCGCTGGGTACGGGCATCAACCTCGCCTACATTAAAGAAGTAGATGTGAAGACGAGCGCCTTTGAGCCACAGTTCGGCAAGGCGACCGGTGGTATCGTGCAGATCGTCACCAAGTCCGGTGGCAACGCGTATCACGGCGGAATCGGCGCCTATCTTGGACCCGGCGCATTCTATGCCGACCGCTCCCGCTATTCAGACTACAACTACCTGCAGACCACCCCGAGCACCACGCTCTCCAATCCTCAATACGACGTCAGCGTAGAACTTGGTGGCTACGTACCCGGATTGAAGAACAAGCTGTTCTTCTTCGGCGCGTTTGATCCGTCGCTCAAGCAGAACATCAACGAAGCCAATCCGAAGAATGCGGTTACGTTTGCGCACGGCCCGTACGCGTATAGCACCACCACTCTGGGCTGGGCCGGCAAGCTGACCTACAAGATGGGTTCTTCCACCACCGTCGAAGCCTCCAGCTTCGGCGATCCTTCCAAGCGCAACAACGCTCCTTCGACCCTTTCAACCAAGATCCCCGACTCCGTCAGCAGTTCGTATTCGTACGGCTCGCGCGATTCTGTTATCCGCGTGAATACCACGATCACCCCGACCTGGGTGGCCGACGCTTCCTACACCTACAACTACAATCACTTCACCGAGAAGCTGGGACAGAATCAGTACCAGATTACCGACGCCAGCGGCAGTGTCCTGCCGAGTCCTATTGGCTCGTCTTCTACCGGCTTCGGTGCGTACTATCCTGCCAAGAGTGATACCTATAGCCTTGCGTTCAACACCTCGAAGACTTTCAACGCGCTTGGCCAGCATACGGTCTCGGTCGGGTATGCTTACGATCACACAAACTTCAACAATACGAACGCCCGCTCGGGCGCGCTCTTCGCCATTCCAGACAAGAACGCCAATGGCGACCTCCTGGGTGGAGCGACCGGGCTCTTCACCAATATTCCGGCGGCCGCCGTTGGTGCACTTTCCAACGCGCAATTCCGGATTAATGCCACGAACATTGATCCAAATCTGACCTCCTCGGACACCACCTGCACCTTGTGCCCGACAAACGCGAGCGGCCAGAAGGTGTATGCCTCGGTGGTCCGCGGCTCCTACAAGGGATTTGTCGTAAACGCCATCGGCCGCTACCACAGCGCTTACGCCAATGATGCTTACCGTATGAACCGCTACATCACCATCAACGCAGGCCTGCGTTGGGAGCAGGAGCGGATCGGCGGAAGCCTGTTGGATTACAGCTTCGGCGGAAGCTGGTCTCCGCGTGTGGGCATCAACATCGACCCCTTTGGCGACAAAAAGGGAAAGATATTCTTCAACTTCGGACGCAACTACTGGGCAATGCCTCTGGATGCTGCCATCCGCCAGCTCGGAAACGAGCAGGATGACACCAGCTACTTCTTTGCCCCAATCTACAATTCCGCGACCGGAACCTACACGGTTATTCCTGACGCCGCTCACAACCTCAATGGATTGGCTAAATCAACAGATAAAGATGGCGTCGCCAGCAAGTTTAGCGGTCCGAACTTCTCTTCATCCACTGGTGAGGGCATCATTCCCGGCACCAAGGGAGAATACGAAGACGAGTATGTAATCGGTATTGAGCGTGAACTTCCCCATTCTATGGTCGTGAAGATTCGCTACACCGATCGCCGCCTAGGCAGGATCATCGAGGACATCGGCTCCCAGTCACCAGAAGGGTCGTATGTCGGACTGAACTTCAACGGTGGTATTGCCAATCCTGGCCCGAAGACGGATATCGCAGTCAACGAGAAGGAAATCACCTACGCTCCTGGTCTGTTCGCTGTCGTGAATGCGGCTGCTCTTTCTGCAAAGACTGTCACCGAAGCAAAAGCAGCTTACGTCCCAACTGTAGCGGGTTGCACTTACGCTAATGACACCGGTATCAGTGTCGGAGGCGACTTCCTCAATGGCCAGAACAAGCCGGTCGGCGGAGCCTGCTTCACCAATCTGGCTACAATGGGCGCTGGCCCTGGCGATGGTGTTGCGGACGGTTTTGTTAAGCCGGTTCGTCGCTACCAGGCAGTAGAGGTTGAACTCGACAAACGCTACAGCAATCACTGGTTGGCTGTCGTCAACTTCCGTTGGGGTTCGCTCTTTGGAAACTACGAAGGCGCGTACCGTAACGACAACGGCCAGTCCGACCCGGGAATTAGCTCACTGTTTGACTTCACCTCTGGCGCACTCGGCCTGTTGGGCGACCAGTTCAAGAATGGTTACCTCAGCAGTGATCGCCGCGCTATCGGCAACGTCTTCCTGAGCTACTCGATTGCGTCCGATACGCGTTATCTCCACGGCGCAAAGGGACTCACGATCGGCATGGGACTTCGCGGTCAGTCCGGCGTTCCGCTCAGCTTGCTGGGCGATCATCCGGCTTACCTGAATCAGGGTGAAGTGCCGATCGGTGGACGTGGCGCTGCTGGCCGCACTCCTGTTTCAAGCCAGATGGATATGCATGCTGACTACGTCCTGCCGAAGCTGTCAGAGCGCTGGAAGACGAAGCTCGCGATGGACTTCTTCAACGTGACCAACAGCCAGTTCGAGACCGGACGTGTCCAGTACACGCAGCAAACATCCGCTGGTGCTGGCATTGCGCCGCCGTTGAATAAGGACTATGGCAAACCGACCTCATTCCAGGCACCGTTCTATGCACGCGGTTCCATCAAGATTGAGTTCTAACCAAAAACTGGACTAAACTCAACGGGAGGGAGTGCTACCTGCTCTCTCCCGTTTTTTCTTTCAGGAGTTCCTTCCTTGCACAAGAGTTTTCATCCTGCGCGTATCGTCCTGCTCCTCCCGTTCTTGTTTGTGTTCTTCTGCCCCTCCACGCTACAGGCCTCGGATCAGACGAAAAACCTGTCTGCAACCTATCGCCACTGGATTGTCGAAGAAGTGCCCTACATCATTTCGAGCGACGAGCGGAAGGAGTTTTTATCCCTCAAATCCGATGCCGAGCGGGATGCATTCATCAAGACATTCTGGGAGAGCCGCAATCCGAATCCGGGTTTGGAGACGAACGAATTCAAGGAAGAGCATTACCGTCGGCTGGCATACGCGAATCAGTTCTTTGGAAACATCAAAGCCCAAGATGGATGGCGCACCGACCAAGGCCACATCTACATCGTGCTGGGCGAGCCGGAGCAGCGGGCTAACTATCCTGAGACCAGAAATGTCAGGCCCATAACGATCTGGTTCTACCAAGCCAAGACTCCGGTACTACCCGCACATTTCTACATCATGTTCTACAAGCGGAGTATCGGCGAGGACTTTTCTCTTTATTCGCCGTACCAGGATGGGCCATCCCGCCTTGTCACCGGCCTCGAAGGCAAGAACGATCAGAAGAACAATATCGACATTATCAAGCGGTCGCTCGGACACGAGGTTGCCCGCACGACGCTGTCGCTCATTCCCTCCGAGCCGGTCGATCTCAACGACTACACTCCCAGCATGCAGTCCGACGTGCTGTTGAGCACCATCAAGAGCCTGCCTGATCAACCGCTATCCAAGCAATTGCTGAACGAGCGCAAGGCGATTGAGCGCGTCACTACGAATATCTATCTCGGAACAAGTACCGCGGCGCTGCAGACAGCAGTGTTTCAGGACAACACCGGCCGCATGAATCTCGATTACCTCCTCTCCTATGACCATCCGGAGCAGGGCATTATCGGGCGGCTGAACGACCAGGGCGAGGGCTACTCGATGACCCTCCAGACCTCGGTACTCACGGTTGACGGCAAGTCGGTCTATGAGCAGATTGAGAAACTGCAAGGCCAGGTTACGGCGAGCGAAGCCGCTTCCGCGCGCAAAAAGCGCTTTGGCGCCGAGAGCCGTGTTCCACTTGCGCCCGGAAACTATTACCTGATTGCCACGCTCACCAATGACCTCACCAAGTCGGTGGTGCGCGAACATGCTGAAATCACCGTACCGGATCCGTCCCAGACCGCCTGGGGCATCAGCAAAGTTCTGGCGTTCTCCCCCCAGCCACCGGTGCGAGATACCAAGGAAAGCCTTCCTTTCAGCATCGCGGGACTGCGCTTTGCCCCGCGGGGAATTCAGCAAATCTCGCTGCACCCGGGGGAACAGTTGCGGCTGATCTTTCAGCTCTGGAGCAAGCCCCTGGTGGCTCGTCAGGGACAGAAGATCAGAATTCACTATGTAATGGGCACATCACTGTCGGGGCAGGAGGCGCGCCAGGAAGATGAAGAGCTTGACGCCGCCAACTTCAACGCTTCCGGCACATTGCTTACTGGGCGCACTCTCTCAACCGAAGGGCTGCCCAGCGGAAATCATCGCGTTGTGATCACCGCCACCGATGAGGCGACGCAGCAGAGAACCTATGCTACGGTGACCTTCCGTATCAGCAGCCCCGATGAAGCAACTGATCTCTGGACCGCCCACGGCGCGTTTGATGATAGTGCCCGCGGCAAGGCGATTGAAGACTACAAGCGCAGCTTAAGCGCCGCCGTGCAGGGTAAGAACGAGATGGCCATCTCATCGCTGCAGGATTCACTCGGCGCGGACCCAACCTATGCACCGGCATTCGGCAAGTTGGTAGATTTGCTGTGGCAAAGCAGCCAGTTTAAGAAGATCGCAGAACTCTCTGCGAAGTATCCCGTGAGCAAGGAAATGAGCCATCAGACCGTGATTTTGATGTCACAGGCCCATTCACAAATCGGGGATTTCCCCGCGGCTACGCATATCCTCGAGCAGGAACTGCAGTTCCAGCCGAAAAGCGCGGACGTCTATCTTGCATTGGCACAGATCTATGAAAAGCAGGGAAACCTCTCTAAAGCTGAGGACTACAAACAGCAGGCCGCGAAACTCGCGAATTAAGTAAGCTTTTACGACCTGCTAGTGACAAATCGTGAATGCCGGGGAGCCCAAAGCTCCCCGGTTTCTTTTCCTGAACGCGTTTTCTGCTCTTCCAAGATACAAACTGAGAGCTTCTGTTCTTCTCCAATTCCATAGCCTGCTCTCAATCTAAGACCTTCCACCGATGCTTTTGGCCCTAAGTTCCGAGATCAGTGCTTTGGCTCTTCGCGTGCATATTTAGCCGCTCGAAAGCCTTCTCAGACAGTTACAGGGTTGGCCAGCTTCTATGCTTCAAATTGTGCTGCAAAGAAAGAGGATTTTCACTGCTTCCTTTGAGGTCCGCTGAGCAAAGTGCTCGCGCTAGTCCAGCCCAAGTTCCTATCAGGAGTAGTTGAACGGGGCAGTTTCGACCTCTCTAGGAGATTTGAAATGTCGCTACGTGGACGATTTAGAACCATTGCTATGATCGCGCTGCTTGTTGCGGTGGCGCCGTTCGCCTTCGGGCAGACAGCCGTCATTCGAGGCACCGTAACTGACCCTCGTGGCGCTGTTGTCCCTCAAGCCACTGTGACCGCCCGCAACGTGGCCACAGGTCTTTCCTATCCAACGCAAACTACGGGCGCTGGTATCTACACTATCCCCAATATCCAACCTGGCACCTACGACGTTACTGCCAATAAATCGGGCTTCACCGCCGCAGTGGTGAAGGGCGTCGGGGTTAACGTGGGTGATCTTCGCGACCAGAACTTTCGACTCGCTATTGGGTCCGCCGCCGTCGAGATCACTGTTACCTCTGAAGCGCCACTGGTCGAAAGCACCCGCACTGACGTTTCCACGGTGGTGGATGAGAGACAGGTGCGAGATCTGCCGGTCACCAGCAACCTGGCTTTTGGCAACACCACTAGCCCGAGCAACGACTACATGAACCTGGCAGCTACCGCCCCGGGCGTGAAGTTTGACACCAGTGGCAATCTGGGCAACGACGTCATCAGCCCCGGTTACGGCAACAGCCGTGGGACGGTTGTCAACGTTGACGGCGCCAACATTATGGATCAGATCGTAACCGCCCGCAGCGTACTTACCGCGTCGCTGGATGAAGTACAGGAGTTCCGGGTCGTTTCCAACGCCTACAATGCGGAGTACGGCGAATCTGGTGGTATGGTCGTGAACGTTATCACCAAGTCCGGTAGCAATACCTTCCATGGTGACGCTCATGCCTATTTCCGGGGACGTAACCTGGAGGCGTCCAACTATTTCTACAATCTGGGTCAGATCCAAAACCCGGACCCTAGCTGCTCTAATCCGGGTGTATCCGTAGACGGTTGTCGCCGGGCGCCATTCCAAAAGCAGGAATGGGGCTTCACCGCCGGCGGGCCGTTCATCAAAAACCGCACCTTCTGGTTCGGCAGCTATGAGAAGACCCACCAATCCACTCCATTCACACTGTCGCCCCCTCCCCAGGCGGGGGGCATAGTTACGGTTAGTCAGCCATTCAACGAATACATGTACTCAGTGAAGTTGGACCACAGGCTGACCAACACTAACCAGATTTCGCTACGTTTTAATCAAACCCACCAATTGGCAGACAATCAGTCCACTCAAACTCCGGTCAACGCCACCGCCGACGATCTGACCAGAGCCGAAAACCACGACCACAACCTCGTTGGCTCCTTGGTTTCGTCGATTACTCCTCAGCTAACGAATGAAGCCCGCGTCAGTTGGCACCGTATCCACGTTCTGTTCCCCGACGAGTCCAGCACGGTCGCCATTAAGTTCCCCAGCTACACCAGTGGCGCGAACTTCTGTTGTCCTCAGTTTACTTTCGAGGACCGCTATACGGGAACGGATAACCTGAGTTGGTCGCATGGGAAGCATAACGTCAAGGGCGGTGTAACCGTGACGTATCTTCCCTACGCCTCGGGATTTCAGCAGTTTCACTTCGGCCAATACATAGCGAATGCCGCTGGAGTTCCGCAGTCGTTTACTTGGGGGATCGGCCCGTCGAACACGTTCCGCGGCGCGGACGGTGGAGTGGTGAAGAACAAGGACAACATCTACGGGGTGTACCTGCAAGACACGTGGAAAATCTGGCCGCGCTTCACCTTGAATTACGGCTTGCGCTACGACTATGAAGCCGGCGCCTTCCGCGGCGGCACTGTCAGGGGCTCCAACGACACCTGTTTCCAGGGCAATGGGGTCATTCCCGCCTGCTCGTCGGATAAGAACAACTTCCAGCCGCGAGTGGGAATTGCCTGGAGCCCGAACGACAAGATGGTTATCAGCGCTTCGTTTGCCGAAGTCACCGAGATGGCCTTCTTGAACGTGGCGCTGGACTCGCTGAACTTCGACGGCAACAATTTGCTGACCGTCAGCACTTCGGATCCCACGGTGCTTTCCTTCTACCCCAACGCGCCGCCGAACAGCGTCCTCCAGTCGTTCGCTGCTGCGAAGCGCGCGGCGGGATTTTTTGGCCGCGTTCGGCCCATCTCCCCTAACCTGAAGAATCCCGAGATCCGCCACGTTAACCTGTCAATCCGCCAGGAAATTACCCCCAGTACGGCGATTGAGCTCGATTACATTGGCGTATTCGGCTTCGGCCTGTACGGGGAGGACGACAAGAATTTCCCCACCATCCTGCCGGACCCTGCCAACCCCGGGTTCTTCGGGCTGGCCAGCCGTCCTGACTCTCGCTTCCTGGCCATCCGCACCAACGAAAACACGCGCACGTCGCATTACAATGCGGGTTCCGTGACCGTGCGTCGCCGCCTGGCCAGCCATATGCAGTTCCAGTTGAACTACACCTGGTCCAAGTTGCTGACTTCAGGGGAGGACTTTTTCGGATTGTCCGAACCGGCCTTTCCGCATAATTTCAGGCCCGAGCTGGGCCCGTCAGCCAACGACGTTCGCCACTTGTTCAACTACGCCTGGGTATTTGATACCACCAAGCTGACTTCCGGCGGACTGAAATGGCTGACCAACAATTGGGCGCTGGGCTTTACCGGCACGGTACAGTCGGGCCGTCCGTACCCGATTTCCACTGGGACTGCGGCTTTCCCTGGCAGCATCTTCCCGGGTTTGGGCTCGGAAACGCAGCAACGTCCCAACGTGCTGCCCGACGGTACGCTGTCGGTGCTCGACATTGCGAACGCCGATGGAAGCCTGCCGTCGAGCGCGACGGCTGCTTGCGGCATTCCCGGCTGCACCGTGGGGCCGTTTAAGTCCATCAGCGGCAGCCTTGGCAAATATAAGGGCTTGGGCAGCAAATACGGCCGGCTGGACATTTCTCTCTCGCGGGGATTCCGACTTGGCGAACTGCTACGGTTGGAGTTTAAGGCAGACGTGTTCAACATCCTGAACCACACTAACTTTCTTGCCTTTAATGGCAACGATGTGCTGAACGTACTCCCGATCGGTACTCGCGGCACTGCCAGCTGCAACGGGGGGTGCATTGACCAGACTACCGGTTTCATCGTTGGAAACGATGGGCGGGCGCTGAAGGTCAGTAATTTGCGCGGTGGTCCGACGGACAAGGACTTCCTCAATCCGAACTGGGGAAACATCGGCGACCCGGTCACCGCGGACATTCCGCGCCAGATCCAACTATCAGCGCACATCCGCTGGTAAGTTTCTTCCTCGGGACCACGCTCTGTGTGGGCGGGCTAATCGGCCCGCCCTTTTCTTTGGTGTGCCGAGCCGGGTTCTATAAAAGGGGATGGCAAGAAAAAACACTACTCCGATGTACTTAGGAGTGGTGTTTTTGTGACATCCAGCCCCTGTTTTCAACTCCGCGACTTAGTGCCGGAGCGTGGTTTTGCTTTCCTCTTCCGTGGGCCGGCCTACTTCAATACCGACCTCTCAATCAAGAAGAACTTCCGAGTTACCGACAATGGGTTGATGTTTGAGATGGGAGCAAACGCCTACAATATCCTGAATCACCCGAACTTCGCCAATCCGAATGACTCCTTAAGCAGCGGGTCATTTGGTCAGATAGAGAGCACGGTAACGCCGGCCAGTAGCCCATACGGTAACTTCCAAGGCTCCGCTGTCTCTGGACGCGTCTTGCAGTTAGAACTACAGGTCAAGTTCTAGCCGCTAATCTGCAGGTTTGTGATACATCAGGCGGGCTGCCCAGCCCGCCTTTCTTTTCACCGTGCAACGCGGCTCGCAGCCAAGAAGTGAGCTGATGCCGTCTTGAGCGCCGCACTGGCTTCGTGCTTGTCACTTTGTTCCGACCGGTCTTTTTCACTTCATCAATCTGCCAATTCGTCAATCCTTCACTCTCATCTTCGGATAGAATCACCTCATGCCCATCCGTCCAACGAACAAGGGAAAGACCCCTCCCCCGGAAGAAACATTTGAAGAAGCCGCGTACCTCAAAGCGCTCGGCGAAAAGCAGAAGCTTGTCAGCATCAAGCTCCAGGGCGGAGAGATCGTTCGCGGCTGGATCGAGTATTACGACCGCAACATGCTTCGCCTGACTCGCGAAGGCGCGCCCAATCTATTCATCTTCAAGTCTGAAATCATGTACATCGCTGAAGGTGAAATCAAAGCTCCCCGCGTCCGTCGCACCAAGCCAACATCTGCTAGCTCCGCGCCTCTCACCCCGCAATCGGCTGGAAACGAGTAGCGCATGACTGCCTCTGCCGCCTCCGGATTCCTCTCGCAGACCACGGCGATTGCCCGCGAGGCAGGCCAACTCCTGCTCCCGTTTTTCCAGCGCCGCATCGGCTTTGAGTACAAGGGCGATGTCGATCTCGTCACCGAGGCCGACCGCGCCAGCGAGAAACTCATTGTCTCCCGCCTCCGCGACACCTGGCCCGAGCACGACATCATCGGCGAAGAAGGCACGCGCGACACTCACGGCGGCGACTTCCGCTGGTACGTCGATCCCTTGGATGGAACCACCAATTTCGCCCACGGCTACCCCGTCTTCTGCGTCTCCATGGGCCTCGAGTACCAGGGCCGTCTCGTCCTCGGCATCATCTACGACCCCACGCGCGATGAGCTTTTTGCCGCCGAAAAGGGAAGTGGCGCGACCCTTAACGCCAAGCCCATCCACGTCTCAACCACCTCCACCATCGCCGAATCCATCCTCGGCACAGGCTTCCCCAGCTTCAAGCGCCACAAGAATCCAAACATCCACTTCTACCACCAGATCACCTTGCGCTCGCACGGCATTCGTCGCGCCGGTTCCGCCGCCCTCGATCTCGCCAACGTCGCCTCGGGCCGCTACGACGGCTTCTGGGAGTTCAACCTGAACCCATGGGACACCGCTGCCGGAGTCCTGCTCGTCGAGGAAGCCGGAGGCATCGTGACCCGCTTCGATGGCACGCCCTTCAACATCGACAGCCGGGAAACCATCGCCTCCAATACCCTCATCCACGCCGAATTATTGGAAAATTTCCGCGAAATCTTCGCTGGCCGCAACCTCGAAGAACTCCCCTCCATAGCCGACTTCACCGCCCATCGTGGCCTTTGACTCTCCGCCCCAGACTTTGACTTACGCTTTTTGTCCTTTGATTAGCCAAACACAGGTGGCCCATATTTGCCTTCCTTTGGCAAATGTGGGGACCAACGAAAGCTCATCCTCTAACTCTCTGCCCCAGGCTTTGACTTACGCTTTTTGTCCTTTGATTGGCCAAACACAGGTGGCCCATATTTGCCTTCCTTTGGCAAATGTGGGGACCAACGAAAGCTCATCCTCTAACTCTCTGCCCCAGACTTTGACTTACGCTTTTTGTCCTTTGATTGGCCAAACACAGGTGGCCCATATTTGCCTTCCTTTGGCAAATGTGGGGACCAACGAAAGCTCCTCCTCTCACTCTCTGCCCCAGGCTTTGACTTACGCTTGTTGTCCTTTGATTGGCCAAACACAGGTGGCCCATATTTGCCTTCCTTTGGCAAATGTGGGGACCAACGAAAGCTCATCCTCAACTCTCTGCCTCAGACTTTGACTTACGCTTGTTGTCCTTTGATTGGCCAAACACAGGTGGCCCATATTTGCCTTCCTTTGGCAAATGTGGGGACTAACGAAAGCTCATCCTCAACTCTCTGCCTCAGACTTTGACTTACGCTTGTTGTCCTTTGATTGGCCGAAAGTAAGTCTTTTTGGTAACTAGACACCGCTCCATTCGCATTGTAGAGTGTGCTCAATGTGAGTAGAGCGTGACGGTTCCGAGCCGCAACCGTCCTATGGTGAGGTAATGGAAATTCCGGATTACTACGAGTTCCTTCAAATTAGCCCAAGTGCTGAGCCTGACACAATCCACCGTGTCTATAGATTCCTTGCGGCCCGCCTTCACCCGGATAACCAGGATACCGGCGATGCTGGAAAGTTCTTCCTGCTGACGCAAGCCTATGAAGTGTTGTCTGATCCAGAGCGCCGTGCTGCATACGACTCAGGTCGGCAGGCCTCTCCGGCCGCCCCTCTATCGACGTGGATTGATTTCATGGACGGTGTGGAGGGTGAGTTGAACCGCCGTTTAGCCGTGCTGACGGTGTTGTATTCTCAGCGTCGCACGAACCCGAACGCGCCAGAAGTTACCTTTCGCGATATCGAACGGCGCCTCGGGTTCCCGCGTGACTACCTGGCCTTCACCGCTTGGTATCTTAAAGCCAAGGGATACATTACTCGAGCCGACAACTTGGAGTTCACCATAACGGCTGACGGCGTGGACTTTGTGGAAACTCAACGGGCCAATATCCCGGTTCTGGATAAATTGCTGACCAATGGCGAGGGAGTTTCCAAAATAGGCGGAATGGCGGTAAGCAATCCAGACCTCACTTCCTCAAACATGAGTGACTCATCCGCTTGTGATTGACTGACAAATCCGTGGCTGTTGTTCATGGCTTCGAATAATGAATGCTCAACGCAGCATCCATTTCTTCCTTTTGCTACAATCAGTGGTTCGAACTGACTGACTATTTACACAAAGGATCACAAAGTCATGGCTTACGTAATCGCAGAACCGTGTATTGGAACCAAGGACACTGCCTGTGTCGATGCATGTCCCGTGGATTGTATCCATCCCAAGAAGGATGAAGCCGCACACGGCAGCGAAGAGATGCTCTACATTGACCCGGTCGAGTGCATTGACTGCGGCGCCTGCGTCCCGGTCTGCCCGGTCTCGGCCATCTTCGCTATCGACGACCTGCCGGAAAAATGGCAACACTTCGCCGAGCGCAACGCCAAGTATTTTGGCCGCTAGTCTCTCCGTCAGAACTCGGTGCTGATTCTGGTGCCCCAGGTTCGCCTTCTTTCTTTTGGCTAACCTGGGGTTTTTGTTCTTGCACTTGCTCTTGCGATTGCCCTCGCTCCCGGTGTCATGCTGAGCGAAGCGAAGCACCCCCGCAAAGCTTAAATCTCCCGTGAACGCACAGGCTTTCCAACCCGCGCTCGATTTCCCCCTCTCCCGCTACTCTCACTTTTGCGCTACATTGATTCAAGTGACTGCGAATCCTCATCGACCTACCATCGGAGTCTTCGACTCCGGCGTTGGTGGACTTACCGTGCTGCGCGCCATCGCGCAACTCGTCCCCAACGCCGACTACGTCTTCTTTGGAGACACCGCTCGTCTCCCCTACGGAACCAAGTCGCAGGAGTTCGTCGCCCGCTACTCTTCTCTTGCCGCGCGCTTCCTCGCTGCCAACGGAATTGACCTGCTTGTGATCGGCTGCAACACGGCCTCCGCGCTGGCTCTCTACGACATCAAGTCCTCCGTGCAGATCCCGGTCATCGGAGTCATTGAACCCGGCGCTGACGCGGCCGCAGCCGTCTCAAAGAGCCGCGAGGCGCTCGTCTATGCTACGGAAGCCACCTGCACCAGCCACGCCTATCAGCGCGCGCTGGCCCGCCGCGGCTTTGCCACTTTCGAAAAAGCCTGCCCCTTGCTGGTGCCGCTGGTGGAAGAGGGATGGACTGAGGCTCCGGTCACAGAGCAGGTGGCGCGAATCTATACCATCGAGGCCCTGCGCACTGCATCGACAAATGTCGATGTATTGGTGCTCGGATGCACCCACTATCCTCTGCTGCGTCCCATGCTGCGGCGAGTCGTCCCGCAGCGAATCGCCATCGTTGACTCCGCCGAGGCTACCGCCTGTGCGTTGTTGCAATACCTCCCAGGTCATGATCTCGCGGCAGGAACCCCGACCTATCGATTTTTCGTCACTGATTCGGTTAAGAAATTCCAGAAGCAGGCGCCGGTTTTCCTTGGCTTCGCGACAGAAAGCGTGGAGCGCGCCGACCTCGACTCAGGACACTGACCCCCGGACCGGGCCCCTGCTTGTCAACCTGTACATCGGTACATTATCGAAATAGACAATGCTTCGATGAGCCGCGGGTATGATAGTTGTTAATCCTTTGGGTTGCTGCACAACGATTGCCTCATCAGGCACCGTGCCCCCTTCAAACGATTAACCTTTCGGTAAATCGTTTCATATTTCATCCCAGGTAAATCACCTGTGGGAACAAGGAAATCAAAATGATCTTTCGCTCTGATAATCGTGCTCTGGACCAGATGCGCGCCCTGAAATTAACTCCCGAATTCATTCGCACCGCCGAAGGCTCATGTCTGATTGAGATAGGAAATACGCGGGTCATCTGCACCGCCACCATCGAGGAGAGTGTCCCCGGATGGATGCGCAACCAGGGCAAGGGATGGGTCACCAGCGAGTACGGAATGCTCCCCCGCGCCACTCTCACCCGCACCGCCCGCGAAGCCGCCCGCGGCAAGCAAGGTGGCCGAACCCATGAGATTCAGCGGCTCATCGGCCGCTCCATGCGCGCCATCGTCGATACCGTGAAGCTCGGCGAGCGCACTCTCTGGATTGATTGCGACGTGATCCAGGCCGACGGCGGCACTCGCACCGCATCCATCACCGGAGGCTTCGTGGCCATGGCTCTCGCCATGCAAAAGCTAGTTGATTCCGGAACTCTCAAGCAGCTCCCAATCAAGGACACCGTAGCCGCGATCAGCGTCGGCATTGTCGATGGCGAACCGATGCTCGACCTTGCGTACGAAGAGGATTCACGCGCCGAAGTCGATATGAACTACGTACTAACAGGCGCAAACAAGTTCATCGAAATCCAGGCGACCGCCGAGCACGAGCCCTTTAGCGATGAGCACTTGGCGCAGATGACAGTGCTGGCTCGCAAAGGTATTGCCGAGCTCGTCGGCCATCAGCGCGAGGTTCTTGCCGCGGCCGGAGTGAAGCTGTAACTCAGCTCCGAAGCTGCCTCGTTGCTGCTAGTTCGCATCTGAGAGTTTCAGGAGGGGAACGTGAAACTTACTCCCGGTAAGATGTCCGGCATGAAAGCGGTCTCAAACGAGCGCGGCGTCATCGCTGCTGCTGCAATGGATCAGCGAGGTTCGTTAAAGAAGGCACTCGGCGCGAATGCATCCGAGCAAGACTTAATCGATTTCAAGATTGCTGTCAGCGAAGTATTGACTCGCTATGCCAGCGCGATTCTGTTGGACCCAGAGTGGGGCCTGCCTGCCGCCGAGGCCCGCAACAAAAAGAGCGGACTGCTTTTGGCCTACGAAAAAACCGGCTACGACAAACAGGTCCCCGGACGCCTCCCCGATCTGCTCGACGTGTGGAGCGTGCGGCGTTTGAAGGAAGCGGGCGCCGACTGTCTTAAGATTCTGCTCTACTACGCGCCCAATGATCCGAAGCGCATCAACGATCACAAACACGCATGGACCGAGCGTATCGGCGATGAATGCGTGGCTAATGACATTCCGTTCTTCCTCGAAATCATTGGCTACGAAGAGGGCATGGACGAGAAGAGTCTGGCCTATGCGAAGAAGAAGCCAGAGATCGTGCAGGCTTACATGCGCGAGTTCAGCAAGCCCCGCTACCACGTGGACGTGCTGAAGCTAGAAGTGCCGATCAATATGAAATTCGTCGAAGGCACAAAGAGTTTCAAGGGCGAGAAGGCATACACGAAAGCCGAGGCGATGGAGCTCTTCCGCAAGTCCGCTGAAGCAACGGAGAAGCCATATATCTATCTTTCGGCGGGCGTAAGCAATGCGGAGTTTTCAGAAACTCTGGAGCTGGTTGCCGAGAGCGGAGTGAAGTACAACGGCGTTCTATGCGGTCGCGCCACATGGGCCGATGGCGTTCCCATCTTCGCCGAAAAGGGATTGAAAGCCTTCCGCGAATGGCTGGAAGTTGAAGGAGTGAAGAACATTCAGAACGTGAACGAAGGGCTCAAAGGCGCTTCGCCCTGGTATCCAATTTACGGGGCGTAAACAGGTTGAAAAAGCGGCGCGAACTTATTGCTCGCGCCGCATCTCTTTGCAAACTACTTTGCGCTTGCGGCTGCTTCGGCGTAGCGCTTCTGCATCTCTTCGATGGAGATAGGAGCGTAATCACCAGCGTGGCCGGCCTGACCGAACTGAGTCATGCGCAACGCGACGACCTTCTTCATCGCATCGCGCGCGGGCTTCATATAGTCGCGCGGATCAAACTTCTCCGGCGTTTCGGCGAAGACCTTGCGGATTGCTCCAGTGATGGCGAGGCGGTTGTCGGTATCGACGTTGATCTTGCGCACGCCATTGCGGATGCCGAGCTGAATCTCTTCGACCGGAACTCCCCAGGTCGGTTTCAGTTTGCCGCCGTACTGGTTGATGACGTCCTGCAAGTCCTTGGGCACGCTGGACGAGCCGTGCATGACGAGGTGCACGTTGGGCAGGCGTTTGTGAATTTCAATAAGGATGTCCATCTTCAGCACTGAGCCGTCAGGCTTGCTGCTGAATTTGTATGCGCCATGGCTGGTACCGATGGCGATGGCCAATGCATCGACGCCCGTCTTTTTGACGAACTCAACGGCCTGCGCCGGGTCGGTGACGTGATCGAGGCCGCTGCCGCCGGCGCCATGTCCATCTTCGATTCCGCCAAGCACGCCGATCTCGCCTTCAACGGTTACGCCCTTCGCGTGAGCGATCTCGACGACCGCGCGAGTGACTGCGACGTTCTCCTCAAAGGTGGACGGGGTCTTGCCATCTTCCTTCAACGAGCCATCCATCATCACCGAGGTGAAGCCGAGTTCGATGGCGGATTTACAGGTCTCGAAGCTGTTGCCGTGGTCGAGGTGCATGACCAGCGGAATTTCAGGGTACAGTTCCGAGGCAGCGAGCATCAGGTGATAGAGGAACTTATCCTGCGAGTAGGCGCGTGCGCCGCGCGAAGCCTGGATGATGACTGGCGAACGGGTTTCGCGCGCAGCCTCCATGATGGCCTGAATCTGTTCCATGTTGTTTACGTTGAAGGCACCAACGCCATAACCGCCCTTGGCGGCCTCGTCCAGCAACTGCCGCATAGAAACCAGAGGCATAGATAGATCTCTCCTTTATGAAAATTTGCTTGCGGAAAATGTTTGCGTCCTCGCCGATATAAAAACAGGAGCACGGGGTGGTGAGGTCCCCCTTTCGAAGCTTAGTAGCTGCCTACTTTGCCGCGGAAAATCTGAACAGATGAAGCTACCACGCGGGGATGGGTGGATCAACCCGCTTTGGAAGGCATGAAGAACAAAGGGCAGTTTTGAACCGGTATCCCATGCTGGCGCGGCTACACAACTCTGATCAGAAATGCGGTGCGATCCATTCGGACCAGACGAACATGGCATTGGCTATCATCATGGCGAGAACAGCAAAGGACAGGCAGAGATCGTCGAAGGGCCGATTGGAGGCACGGACCACATTTCGGTTGCGCCCGAGCAGAACGAGGAAGGTGAGAATAGGAACCACCAAGGCTCCCGCGCCGACTTGGGACCAGTACAGGAGCCGGACGGTGTTGACTCCGAACAGGGAGATGACAACCGAGACGAGAAGAATTGAGGAGATGACGATGTAGAAGTAGCGCGCCTCCCATGGTTCCTTGTTGAGTCCCGATACCCAGCCGATCGATTCCGAGATGCTGAACGAGAGTGAGGCGGCAAGTAGAGGTAAGGCCACCATGCCCGAGCCCAGGATTCCCAAGGCAAACAGCAGCGGACCTGCCGAGCCAAGAAATGCTAATGATTGCGAGGCGGAGCGCGTGGTCATCACCCCGGGATCGGTGACGTGGAAGCTGGCGGCGACGACGATAGCTGAGAGAGAAATCAGCGTGGCGACGAAGGTTCCTGCATGTGATTCGGTGTCGTGAGAAGGATCGACATCGCGAGGAAGGTCGCGCTTGGAGCTAGTCTGCCAGATGATGACGTCTGGAGTGAGCAGCGATCCGAAGACGGCGATGACCGCCATGGAGTAAGCCGAACTGGCCTCAAAGTGCGGAAGGAGAATTCCTCTTGCCAGGTCGGCGGGCGAATGCACGGTGTACCAAGCTGCTACCACGTAGGCGATCAGAAATAGCGAAAGCAGGCCAAGGCGCTCCATACTTTTACGAGTATTGCCCACGATCAGCATGTACCAGACGATGAACGCCAATGGCACTAGGAAGAACGCCCGCCACTGATTGGTAACAATGGAGAGCGCATCACTGACCGCGACCAGGTCTCCGATGATCATGGCAAAGTTAACGACGAAAACACCAACAGCAAGCGCCAGCGCTGTCTTGCCTCCGTACTCCTCGCGAACCAGCTCGACAAGTCCTTTGCGGGAGTCGCGGCCAATACGGGCAGAAACCGAGAACACGCTCCAGAGCACCGGCATCGAGAGCAGCACAACCCACCCGACACTGTATCCGAAGGTGGCTCCAGCGACGGTGGCAGTGAGCACTGCTGCCGGGTCAAGATCGGCAGCACCCGCAACGACTCCGCGCACGAATGCCGAGAGCCGATGGTGCGGCTCCGGTGGCGACAACGTTTCCAGGGACGGAGTGAGACGATACGGCCGATGCGACATATTTGTTCTTCAATGTGAGGGGATGCATTGCTAGGAGCTCTGGTTGGCACGCGCTGCTGGATGATGCGATGAAACGAGCTTTGGAACCTCTGCGCAATAGGAGCAACAGGTATCGGGCAGCCGTTTACTCCCGATGCTACTTAGAAACTGTCAATTTCCGACCAAAATTATCGCCATTCCGTAACTTGTAGCATCCAAACAGCCTAGTTCCTCTACCGTTCAATGATCTCTCTTGCCTTTTCTGATTTTCCGGTTCTATACTCTCATTGGCGACTGAAAAGGTCGGAGATTGCAGATTTTTTTATGCTGAAGCTCACCAAAAAGGCAGATTACGGACTCATTGCAGTGCGGCATCTGGCTGAACACGCAGATATGGGAGCTTGCAGCGCCAAGGATCTGGCCGAGATGTATGGGATTCCGCAGGAAGCGCTGGCAAAAATTCTGCAAAGACTGGCACGAAGTAAGTTGCTGGTTTCGCTGCAGGGGACGAATGGTGGATATGTACTGGCGCGAGATCCCCGGCAGATTAGCGCCCTGGAAATAATTCGGGCGATTGAAGGACCGCTATTCATTACCTCGTGCAACAACTCGGATAAATCCTGTAGCCAGAGCCCGAAGTGTACGGTGCGTGAGCCATTGCAGAAGGTGAGTCGCACGATTGAAGAGGTGCTCAGCCGGTTGACGATTTGGGAACTGCGCGAAGGGACGGATGAGAGCGCTCCCGTGGCGTCCAACCGCGTGATTGAGAGCGAGCTGGTCAGGATCGAAGTTTCTGGAGGAAATTATGGCAAGTGATACGGCAGTGAAGCTACCAATTTACATGGACAATCACGCTACGACGCGGACCGATCCGCGCGTGGTTGAGGCAATGCTGCCTTACTTCGGCGAGATTTATGGCAACGCAGCCAGCCGCAATCATGAGTTCGGCTGGGTGGCCGAGCAGGCGGTGGATAAGGGACGTGAGCAGATTGCCAAGCTGATTGGTGCCACCGCTAAAGAGATCGTGCTCACCTCCGGAGCGACCGAGAGCAACAATCTTGCGATCAAGGGCGTCGCCGAGATGTATCGCGAGAAGGGCAACCACATCATCACCGAGGTTACCGAGCACAAGTGCGTGCTCGACACCTGCAAACGTCTGGAGAAGCACGGATACAGGATTACCTATCTTCCGGTGCAGACCAACGGGTTGGTCGATCTGGACCAGTTGAAGGACGCGATGACCGACGAGACGATCCTGGTCTCGATCATGGCGGCGAACAATGAGATTGGAATTCTGCAGCCGATTCGCGAAATCGGAAAGCTTTGTCACGAGAAGGGCGTGCTCTTCCATTCGGATGCGGTACAGGCAGCGGGTAAAGTTCCGTTCAACGTGATCGAGGACAACGTCGATCTGGCTTCGATCTCAGGGCACAAAATTTATGGTCCCAAGGGTGTGGGCGCGCTGTATGTACGTCGACGCAACCCTCGCGTGCAACTTGTGGCGCAGATGGATGGAGGCGGTCACGAGCGCGGAATGCGCAGCGGCACGCTGAACGTTCCTGGCATTGTTGGTCTGGGCAAGGCTTGCGAACTGGCACAGCAGGAGATGGAAGAGGAGTCGACGCGCCTGTTTACCCTGCGCGAAAGTCTGCGGCAACAGATCATGTCGCAACTCGACGAAGTGTATGTGAACGGCAGCATGGAGCATCGTCTGCCAGGCAGCGTGAACATCAGCTTTGCTTATGTGGAAGGCGAGTCGTTGCTGATGGGGATCAATGATATTGCAGTTTCCAGCGGTTCGGCTTGCACCTCGGCAACGCTTGAGCCCAGCTACGTGCTCAAGGCATTGGGCGCGGGAGACGACCTGGCGCACAGTTCCATTCGTTTTGGTCTTGGCCGCTTCAACACACAGGCAGAAGTCGATTACGTGGCGAACAAGATTGTGGATGTTGTGAAGCGCCTGCGTGAACTCTCGCCGTTGTACGAGATGCACAAGGACGGCGTTGATCTTTCGAAAGTGAAGTGGGCCGCTGAACCTGCGGGCCACTGACGGTTCGCAAAAGTAAACGCGGCTAGGCCGCAAAATGATTCCGCGACTCCGTGGGGGAATCGCGAAAAGGTTATCAAGGAGAACAAGGATGGCTTATAGCGATAAGGTGCTTGATCACTACACCAATCCGCGAAATGTTGGAACCATGGACAAGAACGCCGAGGAAGTCGGCACCGGATTGGTTGGCGCTCCGGAGTGCGGTGATGTTATGAAACTGCAGATCCGAGTCAATCCGGAGACGAAGATCATCGAAGACGCGAAGTTCAAGACTTTCGGCTGCGGTTCGGCAATCGCGTCGTCGTCATTGGCCACGGAGTGGGTGAAGGGCAAGACGGTGGATGAGGCGTTGCAGATCAAGAACACCGACATTGTGAAGGAGCTATCGCTTCCTCCTGTGAAGATTCACTGCTCGGTGCTTGCAGAAGATGCGATCCGCGCAGCTATTTCCGATTGGAAGAAGAAGCAGAGCTAATCCGATTCACGGCAGGAGCCTATTTTGACCATGGCAACAGAACAGACTGCGGCAACACAGGGAATTCACATAAGCGACAAGGCATTGGAGCACGTCCGGGTGACGATGCAGAAAGAGGGCATTGCTCCGGAAGTCGGCGGGCTGCGGCTCGGCGTGCAAGGCGGCGGGTGCTCGGGACTTTCGTACAGCATTCGTTTTGACACGCAGCCGCGCGAGCGTGATCGAATTTTTCAATTCAGCGATATCCGCGTATTTATTGATCCAAAGTCGTTCATCTATTTGAATGGAATGACCGTGGAGTGGGAAGAGACACTGATGCGTCGCGGCTTTGTCTTTCAGAATCCGAACGCGAAGAAGAGTTGCGGTTGCGGGACTAGCTTCTCCTAAGCGGGGCGGAAGGAAGACACATTGAGCAATCAACCCGATACTGGGACGAAGACGGTGAGCGCAACGCTGCAGGTGATGCAGGATGAGCATCATCATCGCTGCTGGTCGTGCGGCGATATGAGGGCCGAGCATTTTTGTGGCGAGTGCGGGCACGTGCAGCCGGCACGTCCGACAGATTTCTTCTCCTTCTTTGGCATGCCTCGCAAGTTGGACCTGGATGAAGTAAAGCTGGAGCGCGAGTTCTACAAGCTAAGCCGGAAACTGCATCCCGATGTGTATTCGCGGGCTAGTGCAAAAGAGCAATCGTGGAGTTTGGAGAAGACCTCGCAGCTCAACGATGCATATCGAATCCTGAAGGACCCGATCTCGCGCACTGAATACTTGCTTAAGCTGCAGGGCATTCAATTGGAAGAGCAGAGCAAGATTGCGACTGAGATGGCGCGCACTTCCGGCAAAGAAAAAAAGCAGACGGTTCCGGTGGAGTTGCTGGAGGAAGCATTTGAGTTGAACATGCTGCTGGAAGAAGCGAAGAGCGGTATGGACGACGACCTGCGAGCGCAACTGGTCGCAACTCGCGATGGGCTTACTCGGCGAATGGACTCGATGCAGGAAGATCTGCACGCGGCATGGAAGAAGTGGGACGGTGGAGATGTTGAAGCAACGTCGATGATGGTGGACGTGCTGAACCGCCGCAGCTACCTGCGCAATCTTGTACGCGATATCAATGAAGTTTTGAAGTAATGTTGGCTTTATAAAAATGGCAGACGACAGAGTTGTTGGAATCGATCTCGGGACCACGAATTCACTGGTGGCCTACATGGGCCACGGGCCTTCACTCGCGAATCCTATTGCGGACAGCGGCGTCTTCATTCTCCCGGGAGAAGACGGTTCGAGCCTTGTCCCTTCCGTCGTGGCACTGGACCAGGACAATCACATTCTAGTGGGCAATGCCGCACGCGAATTATTGCTGAACTCGCCGGAGCGCGCCGTTTATAGCGTGAAGCGATTGATGGGACGCGGCGTGGAAGATGTGCAGGAAGAACTCAAGTTGTTTCCGTTCCATGTTGCGAAAGATTTAGCACCCGGCGAGGTGCTGCGCATACAGCTTGGCGAGCGGACATACACTCCACCTGAAATTTCCGCGCAAATTCTGCGCCAGCTTAAGCGCAATGCAGAACGCTTCTTCGGTGCGCCGGTGAAGCAGGCGGTCATCACCGTGCCTGCCTACTTCAATGATGCGCAGCGACAGGCGACCAAGGATGCAGGGCGCATCGCGGGCCTGGAAGTTCTCCGCTTAGTGAACGAGCCCACGGCCGCATCGCTGGCGTACGGATTGGATCGCAAGCAGAATGGCACGATCGCCGTGTATGACTTCGGCGGAGGGACCTTCGACATTTCCATCCTGAAGCTGAAGGACGGAATCTTCGAAGTGATTGCCACAAACGGCGACACGCACCTGGGCGGCGACGACATTGACAACCTGCTGATTGCCGTAGCAGCCGAGGACATTGCGGGCGATCTTGGAGTCGACGTGCGCAAACATCCTGATGCCGTTCAGCGCGTTCGGCGTGCCATGATCGAGGCGAAGATCGCGCTCTCATCCCAGGATGCAACAGACATCGAAGTAGAGTTGCCGGAGGGCAGTCTTTATCAGCGCAGAATCACGCGCGAGATGTTCGAACCGATGATGCTGCCGATTGTTGACCGTACCCTGGGCCCATGCAGGCAAGCGCTGGCCGATGCGGGATTGACGGTCAATCAGGTGGATGAAGTGGTGTTGGTCGGGGGATCGACACGAATTCCACTAGTTCGCAGGAAAGTGGAAGAGCTGTTTGCACGCAAACCTCACACGGAACTGAATCCCGATGAAGTAGTCGCGCTCGGAGCCGCGGTGCAGGCGAATATTCTCGCTGGCGGTTCAGCGGAAACCAAGGACATGCTGTTGCTGGACGTTACGCCACTATCGCTAGGTATCGAAGCGTTGGGCGGAGTGACGGCGAAGATCATCCATCGCAACTCGACAATTCCGGCGAGCGCTACTGAACACTTCACGACCGGAGTCGAGGGGCAAGTCTCAGTCGCTATTCACGTGCTGCAAGGAGAACGTGAACTGGCAAAGGACTGCCGTTCATTGGCGCGATTCGACCTAAAGGGAATTCCTCCCATGCCAGCAGGCTTGCCTCGCATTGAGGTGCGATTTCTGATTGATGCGAATGGCATTCTCCATGTCTCCGCGCGCGAGCAACGCAGCGGCAAAGAGGCTGAAATTCAGGTGCAACCGAGTTACGGCCTTACGGATGAGCAAGTGGAGACCATGATTCTCGACTCGTTCGACAATGCTGAAAAGGATCTTGCGGATCGCCAGTTGATCGAAGCACGCAATGAAGCCGAGACGATTTTGACAGCGCTGCTGAAGGGCCACAACAATGAAGCGTGGCACAACTTGAGCATCGACGAACAGCGCAGGATCGATGAGCTTGAGTCCAAGCTGCGAAGAGCGATGACAGGCGTAGATTACCAGCAGGTTCGGGGCTTGATCGATGAACTGAATCAGGCGACGATGCGGCTGGCGGAGTTGATGATGGACGCTGCCGTGGGCAGCGCGCTACGTGGCAAGAACATGGATACTACGGATGTGGGTGAGGGACCAGCAGCACCGCATCCGATTGGCAAAGCTGAGTTCAGCTAACCAATATCGATTTATGTCGATGTTGAGATAGGACGCGAAGAATGCTAGAAGTGAAGACGGAATCCACCGGGGGCAAAACTGAACTGGGGCCGAACATGGTTCGCCTGACGTTTCTTCCCAGTGGACAGAGCGTAGAATTCGAGGCCGGCAAGTTACCTTATCAGGACCATGGCGAGCCACAATCCATTCTGGATGTGGCGATAAATTTTGGCGTCCATCTGGAACATGCATGCGGAGGAAACTGCGCGTGCACTACTTGCCACGTCGTCGTTAAGAAAGGCAAGGAACTGTTGAGCGAGTTGAGCGAAGAAGAGGCGGACCGTCTGGATACGGCTGCGGATCTGCAACTGAACTCAAGATTGGGATGCCAGGCGATTATCGAGAAGCCGGGCGAAGTCGTGGTCGAGATTCCTTCGTGGAATCGCAATTACATCTGTGAAGGCGGCGCGAGCACCCTGTAGCCAGCCATGAAGCATGCAATGAGATGGGTTGTGTACATTCTGCTGGCGGCTGAGGCTGTGCTGATCGGTTGTGCATTGAGCCGTACACTTGAAAGCAATTTGGCGGTGCTGCTGCTGGCCGGAAACTCCGTGCTGCTAATCTGGAGCGCGACTCGCCTGCGTCGCAAGCCTGCATGCTGCCGCTGAGTGCGGAGGAACGATGAAAGAGCTGCATTGGAGCGATTCGGAAGACATCGGAATTGAACTCTTTGAGAAATTTCCAGACATGGATCCGCTAACGATTCGCTTTACGGAACTGCACCGCCTGGTAACCGAGTTGGAGAACTTCGCCGACGAAGCGCAGGGCTCGAATGAAGCAAAACTCGAAGCGATCCAGATGGCCTGGTATGACGAATGGAAAGATAACCAGTGATGATGATCCTATTCTCGATTTCCTGAAGCCGCCGTAAGTCCCGCACAAAGTCTGAACAAAACTGACGTTCCCAAAGCGCCAAGAAAAGGAAGCGGCCCCACTGACTCGCATGTATTGCGGCATGTGGGGCCGTGGTTCGTGCAATTGCTTAAGCCGCGCCTTTTTTATCCGAGGGCTCTCTTGCATCGACGAGGCCCACGTCGACCAAGTGTTCGTCCAGGAACCAGACTTGTAATTCGTTAGTTCGCAGGAGATCGCTGACCAACAGATCGTTGGTTCCGTCATCGCCCAGTTCAGAAGCACGTCGTGCTAACTTTCGGACATCAGCAATGATGATTTGGTGAGCATCCAGCAATCGCGAGAGCTGAACTGCCGGTTCTTCGCGGCCGCGCGGGGGACGCTCAATCTGAGTTGTCTCCGCCACATCATGCGCCATTGCGATGCTCAGCCCTCCCAGGAGTTGAATGCGCTCGGCGATGGAGTCTACCAGTTCAGCCTGCTCGCTGTGGTGTTTGTCAAAGAGCAGATGAAGCTGGTAAAAGGTTGGGCCGGACGTCTGCCAATGGGATTTCTTATATAAATCGCGGAGGGTCATAGTGTCAGCAAGTACGCGATTGAGTTGCTCTGTCATTTCAAGGCGGACAGGCTCCTCCAAGCTCAGAGGTAGCATGTGAAGTACTGTGCCATAGGCTTGAATTTCATGCGTCCTCTGATGTAGATGAGGCTGCGAGCTGACTTCCCGGCTCGGTTGATCTTTCTTAGCCATCTAAAGTTTCCTTTCTTTCAGTAAGGCAGAGCGCCAGCAGAGCTGCGACTCTACGGTGATGTGGATGCGAGAGCGGAGGGCGAGCCTCTCTACCGACGAGACGTACTCTGTTGCCTTGGCGCGAGTTGCACTCCACACACCACAATTAAAAAGATGAGAGTGTGCAAAGCTGGCTTAGGCACTCAGAGAAAACGTTCAATCTGTTTTGAGGCAGGATTGTGGGCTGCGGATGTCCGAAACACCGGACCTGATTTACGCGTCTCTGGCCAGTGTTCCTGCGGCCCGTTACTTGGGAAAACCGTATTTCTATGGCAGGAGAGAGTGACCTTTATTGGACAGGCGCTTATAAAGGGCGGCAAGTTCATGTGGAGGGATCGCAGATTTTCGTGTGGTAGCACGGCGTCGCAATGCGGGAATCATGCGCGTGGCGAGTTCACGACTGGCCTTCAATCCTTGCTGCGCGAGCAAGTGCATGACGACCTCACTGCCGGAATGACGTCCCACGGTGAACTCTGACGATCGACCTACCTCGCATGGGGCATAGGGCTCATAGGCCCGCGCATCACGAAGCTGTCCGCTGCAGTGAATTCCAGACTCGTGCTGAAACGTCGCCGATCCTGTAATCGGCTGAGAGTCGGGAATCGCTCTCCCGGAAGCTTTGGCAACCATTTTGCAGAGTTCGGCAAGCAACTCGGTTCGGAGCTGACAATCACGCCCGAGCGAATGCCGCAGAGCCATGATGACCTGTTCGAGCGCGGCGTTTCCGGTTCGCTCGCCCAGGCCGTTCACGGTGAGGCTAATACACTCCGCACCACCGTGGATAGCCGCGAGGCAGTTGGCTGTGGCCATGCCGAGATCATTGTGTCCGTGAAATTCAAGCAGCATGCCATTGGCGATCGCGTGGAGTTCTCGGAATGTTTGCGAGAGTTGAATAGGGTTGCAGATACCAACGGTATCAGCAAATCGGAGCCGATGAGCGCCCGCCTGTTGCGCAGCGAAGGTGAAGCGGTGGAGAAACGAAACCTCCGCGCGTGATGCATCCTGCGCTCCGACAGAGACATGGTCGAATTGCGTGCGTGCGAAAGATACAAGCTCCGCAAGACTGTTCAGCACCCAGGATTGATCTTTGCGTACGCAGCCCAGCTGAATCTTCGAAACAGGGAACGCGATGTGAACGGAACGAAGGCCGCACGCGGCAGTTGCTTCCAGGTCTTCGCGGCGCGCACGACACCATCCAGTCAGGCGTGCATGTAGACCGAGCGCGAGCAGGCTTCGAATATCATCGCATTCTTCTTCGCCCATGGCGGCAATCCCACATTCAAGCTCAGGTATGCCTGCGCGATCTAGTAGCGAGGCGATCTCAGCCTTCTCCGCACGCGAGAACGCTACACCGGGCGCTTGCTCTCCGTCGCGAAGTGTTGAATCGATCAGCCAAATTGTGCTGGCGTTCATCGGTCACCTCAATAGCTTTGAAGTTCGCTCGCAATTAGTGAAGGAGCAACGACGTTGCTGGCTGATCGTCTTCAAGAGCGTCGAGCACCTCGTCGATCTTGTCTTCATTCATCTCGCCGTACCAGTAGCCTTCCGGGTAAACAATCATCACCGGACCTTTCTCGCACCGATTCAAACATCCAGTGCTGGAGACCATTACTTCTTCCATGCCGCGATCGGCAAGCTCGGACTGAAGGTAGCCAAGCAGCGAACTCGAATCCTTGCGATGACAAGCGCCCTTGCTTTCACCAGCCACTCGGAAACTAGCGCAAACGAAAATGTGATGCTTCGGATTTTCCATGAGACCCTCCTTAGATTGTTATGCGCATCCGGTTCCGGTGCCCTGGCATCCGGACGACGAACAGGACTTGAACTGTTTCTTCATGGCGACCGGCACGTCGCCCGTATGGTGAAGACTTTCCATCGCCTCGGAAATCAGACCGCTGACCTCGAGTACGCGAAGCCCCGCCTGCTCCAAAACCCATCGTGGAGCGCGGCCTACGCCGCTCACAATCACGGTGTGGCAATCTTCGAGACTCTCCGCTAACTCGCGCCAACGTGAGTTGCCGCCTCCGGTCTCCGGCGTGTAGCGAAGCTCAATCAGCTTTGGCTCGTCTTCCTGGTACTCCATGATCCAGAGGCGAATTGCCTCGCCGAGATGCTGGTTGACGAGGATGCCTTCCATGCTTGCAATAGCGACATACGGGCGACCTTTTCGATCATCGAGCAGGCCGTTAGCTGCCGCCTGCATGATCTCGACCAAGTCTACGGATTGTTCTTCACCCAGCAAGCCGACAGCGTCGGCGCGACAGCGGGTGCAGTGCTCCATTTGTGGCAGAATCTCCGAGACCTCGGTGCGAATTTCGCGTAGCACGTCAGCCGAGATTTCGTCCTTATCTTCAAATGGAGTGTCCTTCACCGGATACACGGGGATGCAGTTCATCACATCAACGCCAAGATGGCGCATGCGCTCAGCCACCAGCGGCGCGTGATCTTCGTTAACGCCGGGTACCAGGATCGTGTTCACCTTCACGGTAATGCCGGCTGCCTTTAGCGCAGCGACCGCCGAGAGTTGACGCTCAAGAAGAATGCTAGCAGCGGCAGCGCCACGATAGATGGTCTTTCCATCGCGAACCCAGGCATAGATTTGTGCGCCGATGGCCGGATCCACCGTATTGATAGTAACCGTAACGTGGCTCACCTGCAGACGCGCAAGTTCCGCGACGTGAGGCTCAAGGTTGAGTCCGTTGCTGGCGACGCAGAGCAACATCTCGGGATACTTATCTCGAACCAGGCGCAGAGTCTCGAGTGTGTCTTCCGGTTTCGCGAAGGGATCGCCGGGGCCGGCGATGCCCACGACGCGAAGATGTGGCGCGCGCAGTAGCGCTTCATCCAGATACGCGAGCGCCTGATCTGGCTTGAGCACAGCGCTGGTGACCCCGGGCCGGCTCTCATTCATGCAGTCGAACTTGCGATTGCAGTAGTTGCATTGAATGTTGCAGCGCGGAGCAACCGGAAGATGAATGCGTCCAGTCTTGTGTCGAACCTCGGAGTTAAAACACGGGTGCTGCGTCAGATCTAATGGCATAGGCCCCTCACATATAGCTGTAGCCGACAGGCGATGAGTCTTGCTTGCGTTCAAGGATGGTGTTGACGACGAGATCGAAGAGCTGTTGCGCGCCGCGATATCCGACGTGCAGGATGCGATGGCCGCCGATGCGGTCGTGAATTGGGAAGTCGACGCGAATCAGCGGAATGCCGAGCTCGCGCGATAATGCTGCTCCCTTGCTGCTGCCGATAAGAAAATCAAGTTTGAGGTCTCGGGCAATTTCTCCCATCGTCATAAAGTCGAGGCCATCGCGTGCAACGACGGGCTCAAGGCAATCTGTAGTGACTTCTGCGACGGACGACGCGAACCCGGCGCTCTTTCCGCCGGCGGCGCAGAGGACGGGAACCATTCCGATCTCTGACAGCAATGATGCGAGGCCGACGACCATGTCTTCGTTTCCGAAGACCAGTGCGCGTTTGCCGAAGGCATATTTGTGTCCATCCACATAGGAATCAAGCAGCCGTCCGCGTTGTAGCTTATACGCCTCGGGCGTGTCGTGACCGGAGATAGCGGCGAGCGCCGAAAAGAATGCATCAGTCTCACGCACGCCAATAGGAACGCCAATGCGATGCGCCGTTACACCGAATCGCTCCTGGAGGAATGAGGCTGCGGTAGCTTTCGTGCGGAGAGCACGGCCAAACTCTATGCTCGCTTGCGAGCTAGACACTGCCCGGAGCTGAGCGATGGGTGTGCCTCCTGCGGGGATCTTCGCGTAGTGCTCTAAGACCGGTGAATCCAGGGTTTCCGAGTAATCCGGAAAGAGGGTCAGCGGAAGCTCGAAGTCGGCAACGATCTCTTTCAAATGGCGAAGATCCGCCGGAGAGAGCATCCCGGGAAAGAGATTCACAGTCGCGCCGACGTCGCAAGATGGCGATGCAGGCGGCTCGGCGAGTTGCGCGACCGTTGCGCGCACTGCAGCGTGGAATCCATCAAGATGCGTACCGCTGTAGCTGGGCGTGGATACGTGCACGAGCTCTGGCGTAGGTACGTCCTCTCTCGACCGGCGGTACTCATGCAAGATCGACGCAACGTCTTCGCCGATGGTTTCGGTAAGGCAGGTCGTGGCAATACCGATGAGCTCCGGCTTGTATTGCGCGGTGACATTGCTGAGACCCTGCATCAGATTGGGGCCGCCGCCAAAGATCGTACTGGCTTCGTTGAAGCCGGAGGCGGCGATGTCCATAGGCTCGCGGAAATGGCTGATGATGTAGCGCCGCATGTAAGTGGCGCAGCCTTGTGAGCCATGCAGGAAGGGAACTCCGCCTTCGATGCCGCGCATGACGAGCGATGCACCGAGCGGCGCGCACAGCTTGCAGGGATTGCGCGTGCTTACAAAGTTTGGCGGCGCAGATTTCAGAACTTTTAGCTCTGTGCTCACCGCGCCACCTCGGAGTTGCTGGCAATGTCGGCGCGACGGCGCGGCATCAGCTTCCAGACCGGACTGGCAACACTGCTATAGACTTCACGTGCGAAGTTCAGCATGCCTTGGAAACCGGCGAGGGCTTCTTTGCGCTCGTGGTTGTGATCGCAGAATCCGATGCCTAGCTTGTAAGCGATGGGGCGCTCCTTCACTCCGCCGATGAAGACATCGACTTCTTTTTCCTGAAGGAAGCTGGACAGCTCAAGTGGATTGGAATCATCCACGATGATGGTGCCCTCGTCACACAGCTCGCGCAGCAGTTCGTAGTCTTCGCGATTGCCCGTCTGTGAGCCGACCATCACGGTCGTCATGCCGAGATGGCGCAGCGCACGCACAAGCGAGAATGCTTTAAATGCACCGCCCACGTAGATGGCTGCTCTCGCGCCTTGCAGCTTGCGCCGATATAAAGCGATCTCCGGCATGACGTGTTGCAGTTCATTGCGTACAAGGTCCTGGGCGTGAGCCATGATCTCGCCATTCTTAAAGAAACGTGCAACGTCGTAGAGAGCCTGCGACATGTCTTCTATGCCGAAGTAGGATACCTGGATGAACGGGGTACCCCAGCGCTCCTTCAGGCTTTTGGCGAGGTGAGTCATGGAGCCGGAGCACTGTACGACGTTGAGTGCGGCGCCATGAGCACGGCGAATCTCATCGACCCGGCCGTCTCCGGTAATGCAGGAGACGACTTCGACGCCCATCTTCCGGTAATACTCCTTGATCGTCCAAATCTCCCCGGCAAGGTTGAAATCGCCAAGAATGTTGATGCTCATCGGGCTGACGGCATCGATGTTGCCCGTGCCAATCAGTTGGTAGAGAGCATCGCAGGCTGCACGATAGCCATCCTTCTTTGTGCCCTTGAAACCCTCGGAGTGCACCGGGAGTACGGGGATGCCTTTCTCCTGGCTGACCCTTTTGCAGACCGCCTCAACGTCATCGCCAATGACGCCGACAATGCAAGTTGCGTAGATGAACGCGGCCTTCGGTTTGTGAGCATCGATCAACTCGCAGAGCGCGGCGTACAGCTTCTTTTCGCCGCCCTGGATGACATCAAGTTCCTGGAGATCCGTGGAGAAACTCAGCCGGTGAATCTGCGGTCCGGATGAGAGTGCTCCACGGATGTCCCAGGTGTAGCTGGCGCAGCCGATAGGTCCGTGTACAACGTGCAATGCATCGGCAATGGGATAGAGAACTACGCGCGATCCGCAGAAGACGCAAGCTCGCTGGCTTACCGATCCGGCCGCACTCGGCTTCTCGCAGTCGAGCTGAAAAGCTTCCTGGCCCTTGCGGTAAACCTGCTTGCTTCGCTCTCTCAGGATGTCTGCCATTTTGCTACGCCTCACTCCATTGCTGGTTCGCTTGAGTTGTGTACATCTGTTACATGGTCAATTCGAACTTCTCCTCGGGAGCTTCGCGATCCTGGCGATCCATGAGAACACCGAGAATCTTTTCAAGAAGGCGCATGCCACCTTCGTAGCCGACGGTAGGGAAGTACTGGTGCCCCACGCGGTCAAGAATCGGGAAGCCGTGGCGAATGTAAGGGATGTTTTCGTCACGCGCGATGTATTTGCCGTAGGTGTTGCCGATTAAAAGATCGACACTTTCATTCTTGATCCATTGATGGAGCAGGTACATGTCGGCCTGCGGTCCAGCCTTGACCTTCGCGGTCTCCGCCAGTCCGCCGATAACGTGGTGCACGCGTTTCTCAAAGCGCGGCGATGGTGTTCCGGTAACGACATAGACCGGCTTCATATCGAGCGATACGAGGAACTCGCAAAGAGAGACGAGCTGATCGGGATCGCCGAAAAGGGCGACGCGCTTGCCAAACGTGTACTGGTGCATGTCGGCCATCATGTCGAGAAGGCGTCCGCGCTCGTCGGTAATGGAATCAGGAATCTTGGCGCCGGTCATTACACGCAAGGCCTCGATGAAGCGGTCCGTGGCTTCGATGCCAATCGGCAGCTCAAGCATTTCGCGAGGGACTTCACATTTCTGTTCCAGTGCATCCGCCGCGCGAGTGGAGGCCGAAATCCCCAGCCCGATGGTTCCGATGCTGGAGCCTGCGCTCTGTAGCTGCTCAATAGTTGTTCCGCCGCGAGGGTAGAACTCGTGAACTCCGGTCTGTGGAGCATCGAGAACATCGCTGGTGTCCGGGAACATGACGGTGTTAACCCCAAGCTTGTGCGCAATACACTTGAGCTCACGCATGTCCGAGGGCTCCACCCATCCGGGAAGAATCGTGACCTGTTTCTTCTCTTCCTTCGACGGCTGCGCAAAGTAATCGGCGATGCCTTTGCACATATTGGCAAAACCGGTGACGTGCGAGCCGACGTAGCTTGGCGTGTTGGCGTGTATGACGTACTTTCCTTCGGGAATCTTTCCGTCTTCGCGCGCCTTGGCGATGATCTGCACCAGGTCGTCGCCAATCGTTTCGGAAAGGCAAGTGGTGTGGACGGCAATCACGTCCGGGTTGTAAACAGTGAAGATCGTCTGGATTGCCTGCAGGAGATTCGCCTGTCCGCCGAAGACGGATGCGCCTTCGGTGAATGAGCTGGTGGCTGCCATCACTGGTTCCTTGTAGTGGCGAGTCAGTGTGCTGCGATGATAGGAGCAGCATCCCTGGGAGCCGTGACTGTGTGGCAGGCAATTGTGCACACCGAGCGCGGCGTACATTGCGCCGATCGGCTGGCAGGTTTTCGCCGGATTAACGGTGAGCGCCTTGCGCTCCAGAACCTCATCGGATGTGTGTCGCAAAAGCATAGACTTCTCCCTCCTGCTCGCGAGAGCAGCGGCTGGTGCGGTTATCGGTGGAACTGGATAGGTTAGTCGGCGGCTACCTGTGGCTGTTCAACTTGCTGCCACGGAGCCTTCGTCAACTTCCAGACCTTCATGTTCACCATGCGGTCGATCTCGCGGTAGAAGTTGATTGCTCCTTCGAAGCCGGCGTACGGGCCGCCGGAGTCATAGCTGTGGAGCTGCTTGCAAGGGATGCCCATCTTCTGCACTCCGAACTTTTCCTTGATACCGGCGCAGAAAATGTCAGGCTTGTAGATCTCAAGCAGCCGTTGGGTCTCGTGATGACTGACGTCGTCGATCACCAGTTGATCGGATTCCATCTCGGGCATCATGCCGCGATAATTGCGGAACTCAAGTTCGACATCGGCAGCCAGCTTTTCCATTTCTTCCGGAGTGCGACGTGGACGGAATCGAATGGGATCGGGCACGACTTCGATCTCTTCGATGTTCTTGCTGTCGGCATCCACCTTCAGTCCTGGAAGCACTTGACGGCCTTCGTAGTCATCGCGGTGGCCGAACTCATATCCGGCGGCGATGGTCTTCATGCCGAGTTCTTTGAAGAGCGTCTGATAATGATGTGCGCGAGAGCCACCGACGAAGAGCATCGCGGTCTTGCCTTGGCACCGGCTTCGGATCTCATCTCTGATCAGGTTGACCTTGGGCAATTCCTCTGCGATGACCTGCTCAACGCGGGCGGTCAGTTCCGGATCGTCAAAGTATTGAGCGACCTTGCGCAGTGACTTTGCGGTAGCTTCGCCGCCAATGAAATTGACCTTGAGCCAGGGAATTCCGAACTTCGTTTCCATCATCTCCGCAACGTAGTTGATCGAGCGGTGGCACATGACGATGTTGAGGTCGGCAGTGTGAGAATTGGCCAGCGTGTCATACGTTGAGTTGCCGCTGAAGGTCGCGACCACCTTGATTCCGCAGCGGCGAAGGATGTCGTCAATTACAAAGCCGTCTCCGCCGATGTTGTATTCACCAAGAAGGTTGATCTTCCATTTCTCTTCATGCGGAGTCTCGTTGAGACCGATGACGTGCTTGAAAAGCTGATTGTTGGCGATGTGGTGTCCAGCCGACTGGCTGACGCCGCGATAGCCTTCGCAGGAGAAGCCGAAAACGTTGATGCCGAGCTCGGCTTTCATGTCGCGTGCGACCGAATGGACGTCATCTCCGATAAGTCCCACCGGGCAGGTGGAGAAGATGGCGATTGCTTTTGGATGGAAGAGTTGATGTGCCTCGCGGATTGCGTCCTTCAGCTTCTTCTCTCCGCCGAAAACAATCTGTTCCTCCGTCATGTCGGTCGACAGGCAGTAGTTGATGAAGTTATCGTCTTCCAGCGTGGGCGGTAGGGTCTGATTCCGGCGCGTGAGCCAGGAGTAGAAGCCGCAGCCGATGGGGCCGTGAGTGATGCTCAGAATATCGCGGCTCGGGCCAATCACCACACCCTTGCAGCCGGCGTAAGTACAGCCGCGCTGGGTGATGATGCCCGGACTGCTGCGCATGTTCGCCTTGATCTCTGGAACCGTGCCATCCGCGCGCAATTCGTTGATTACGATCTGATCCGCACGCTTCTTAGCCAGTTTCTTTGGGTAGATTTGAATCAGTTCCTCTTTAACTTTGTTCGGATCCAAGGTCATAGACCACTCCATCGCTGCGCCACGTTCGGGCGTGTGTGTTATGCGCGCCGGCCCTGAAGCGACCGGCGCGAATCAATGTGGTAAGAACTAGGCCACCGCTCCCGATTCTTCTTTCGGCGCGTCTTCGGCGAGTCCGAAATCGATCAGCAGCTTTTCCAAGGATTCCATCTCAAGGGGCTTGGGGATCACGAACTTGGTGTTCGTGTCGATGGCCTGGGCCAGCGCGCGATACTCATCGGCCTGCGGGCAACCGGGCCGCCATTCGATAACGGTTTTGCGGTTGATCTCAGCGCGCTGAACATCATTGTCGCGCGGAACAAAGTGAATCATGTGCGTGCCGAGCTGGCGCGCCAGCTCCTCGATCATCTCGCGCTCGTTATCGACTTTGCGGCTGTTGCAGATGATGCCGCCGAGACGCACTCCACCGGCCTGGGCAAATTTCACGATGCCTTTGCAGATGTTGTTTGCCGCATACATGGCCATCATTTCGCCGGAGCACACGATGTAGATTTCCTGTGCCTTGCCTTCGCGGATCGGCATGGCAAAACCGCCGCACACAACGTCGCCAAGGACGTCATAGAAGACATAATCGAGTCCAACGTCTTCCTTGTATGCCCCAAGCTGCTCAAGCATGTTGATGGAAGTGATAATGCCGCGGCCTGCGCAACCCACGCCAGGCTCGGGACCGCCGGATTCCGTGCAGTAAGTGTTGCCGTATCCGACTCTGCGGATGTCATCGAGATCGACTTCTTCGCCCTCTTCGCGGAGCGTGTCGAGAACTGTCTTCTGCGCCAGGCCACCTAGCAGGAGCCTGGTCGAGTCCGCTTTCGGATCGCAACCGACTACCATCACCTTCTTGCCCATTTCAGCCAGCGCTGCAACTGTGTTCTGCGTCGTGGTTGACTTGCCGATGCCGCCCTTGCCGTAGATAGCTACTTTTCGCATGATTCCTAGCTCCCTTTGTGGAATTCGTGAGATGAAAGTGGATTCCGCACTCCGGAGTGACCGGTGCGCCGCGCTGCGATGAGTGCGAAATGCTTCTGATTGTGAGTATGAAGATTGGTGCGTCCGGCTGGGATCAGCCGCGGTGTCGCATGCTCGAGCTTGGAGCGGGACTTTCAGGCGTCAGCTACAGCGCGACGCTGAAACAAGAATTGGACGATGCAACAAGTCAGCGACATCCGTGGTCGATTGACTTGCCGGAACCATTGCTGGTTGTCGAAAGAGTAGGAGAGAACCTGTCCTACGTCCAATCGAAAGTTTCTATCCCCCCGATTTGATTCAGTGATGGAGTCAGATCGGTGTGGACCCGTGCCGGATGTTAATCCTTCTGGATCAGAACTTCAGTCGATTTTACAATCGCGTGAACCTTATCTCCCACCTTCAGGTTCATCTCATCCACACTGCGCAAAGTGATAACGCTCTCGATGAGGTTATCGCCTACCTGGATAGTTAAGTGTGCCATTACCGAGCCGCGAAGTATCTCGGTTACCGTGCCGGCGAGCTTATTACGGGCTGAAATTGTCATGGCACGCACTTTATCACAACAAACGTTAAGGGCTTCGACGTTCCAATTTATAGGAGGGATAAGAACTATTGATTGGCGCAGTGCAACGCAACAGAACTACTCTCACCTAAACCAAGAAGAGCACAATTTACTAAGTCTGGATGTAGGGGAGCTCATGCTGCCGAACGATGAGACCGCGAAATGGCAGGTGGAAATCCTGCATCGCACCAGCAGAATCGTCAGCTCTGGATTATCCATTGACGACATGCTGGCGGAGATCATTGCCATCACCGTCGAAGTAACGGAGTGCGATGCCTGCCTGGTCTATTTACCGGACCACGAAACGGGAGATGTTGTTTTGCGCGCCTCGCAACTTCCACACGATGCTGAAATCGGCAACGTCCGCCTGAGTATGGGCGAGGGAATCGCGGGCTGGGTCGCACAGCACAAGACGGTCGTTGCTCTGTCGCGCAACGCATGGGCCGACTCGCGCTTCAAGACTTTCTCCACGATGGTGGAAGACACTTACGAAGCGCTGTTGTCCGTTCCCTTGGTGCGAGGTGGGGAAGTGATCGGCGTATTCAATGTTCACCATCGTGACGCGCATGTGCACACACCGGAAGAGATCAGCCTGCTCAGCTTTCTTGGTGAGCAGATGGGGGGAGTGATCGCTTATTCCGAGCTTGCCGAGCATAACGCACGCTTGAAGAAAGAAGCGTTGCTGGTTCGTCAGCAGCTTGAAGAACGTAAGCTCGTCGAGCGCGCCAAGGGAATTCTGCAGCAACGATTCGGAATGACGGAACAGGACTCGTATCAAAGTCTTCGCGAAGAGAGCCGCAGGCAACGAAAATCTATACGCGATGTTGCCGAAGCCGTGCTGATGGTCGAGAACATTGCTACCCGCCGTGTTGTTTCGGGCCGCGAATCCAGCGGTGAAACTGAATAAGTTCCAGCTGCAATCCTCAGAGTGAGTTGTCTTAGAAGATCCGCATGATTAGGAGCCCGAGATTATGTTCAACCTGATCGCCATTAACTTGAAGGACGCGCAAGGCAATCTTTCCTCGAAATGCCACTTTGCGAAATGTGGGAACCCGGGGCGATACCAGTTGTTCAATCCGCTCTCTGACGGCGATCTGCCGGATTGGGAGGGCCTGCCAATCTGCTCAAAACACTTGGTTGAAGAGGCGCGCCATCGTCCGGAAATCATTATGTCGATGCTCGATATGCTAATCGACGCCATGGAGGCAAAGAAGATTCTGTCGGGACCTCCTGCTCCGCACGGCGGCAGCCGTGTCATTCCCATGCGATAGGCGGTTAATCGGCCCGGTCGACGATGCGCACCAGAAGGCAGGTTATGTTATCGCTGCCGCCTGCTTCCTTCGCGCTCTCGATGAGCAGGTTGCACGCTTCTTCCATGGTTGAAGCCGATTCGATCAACTCAAGTATTCGGTTGTCGTCAACGTGGCGAGTTAGGCCGTCGGTCGCAAGCAGCAGCACGTCTTGCGGTTTTACCGTGAGATCGGCGACATCGGGGCGCACTGTGTCTTCGGCTCCGAGTGCGCGAAGAATGATGTTTTGTATGCTCGAGTTCTGCGCGTCCTCCATGCTCATCAGACCGCTGCGCACACCTTCCATGACCAGCGAATGGTCGGTGGTAAGAAGCTCAATCTTGTGTTCGCGAATCAGGTAAATGCGGCTGTCGCCAACATGCGCAATGTTGACGCCGTCCTTACCATTCCAGATGGCAGCGGCGATCGTGGAACCCATGCCAGCTTGTCCCGGAATTCTGGCGGCAGTTTTGCGGATCCGTTCATTTGCGAAAGTAATCGCGTCCCCTAGGGCTGCCGCGGAGCGATCGGTTCTCTTGCCATTCTGTTCTTTCCCATGTGGCGTGCGGAAATAATCAACGACTGAACGCACGGCCATTCCGCTGGCAACTTCCCCAGCAGCGTGTCCACCCATTCCGTCGCACACGACAAACACGCCTGTCACGGTGTCGAAATCAAAACTGTCTTCATTGTTAGTGCGAACACAACCCACATCCGTTTTTCCTGCAACCTCAAGTGCTAACGCCATTAGGCACTTCCCTTATTCAGGCTGTTGCAATACGCATGTTTCGTTGAATACCACCCGTTCGATCCGGCGTCTGCCACCGCCAACCGGAGTTATTCTATCTCTGACTGCGTTCGCCTGCTTTCACTTGCTGATTGAAACCCCCAGAGTGGCCACGCGGAACCGTCGGCGATTTCCATTGTGAGTGCTGGAAGTGTTTTGCCAAAAAAATAATCTGCCCGCAATGGTAAGCGTAGTGTGCGAGCTGCCGGTTGACCGCCTGCATCACCGAGTGCGCCTCGCCACGAATAAGGACAGTTCGCTCTAAGTCTTGCGCAGTAAGAGGTTCAAGCGCAGAGAACACGCAACTCCATCCTGACTCCCAGCTCTTAAGTATTTCCGCGCGCGTCACCGGAGGCTCCACAAATTCACTGTTGCGATTGCGATCCGGCTTCTCGCCATCGCTGTTGAGAAAGTCCGTCCAGCGAGATCGCATGTTGCCCGCCATATGTTTCACGTTCAGCGCGATTGAGTTCATCTCCGGGTCGAGTACCTCGGAGAGTTGCTCATCTGTGACCTGCGAGATCGCCGCCTCTGCCAACCTCTTGTAATAGCGAAACAACGTCAGAGAATCCTCGAGATAGGACGTGGTGAATCTCAGAGCCATGCTTTGATGGTATGCCGAGAACCCTGCATCGAGTTGTACGGGAAACCAAAGAACAGACACTCTCTTGCGGTCAAGCCCGTTTCGGTCCATAGCCGCTCGTGGCTGTGTGCTCCCTCTTCTAGCTGATCTCAGCAATGGAAGTGACAAACGTAAGTAGATTCTAGTAGCCGACTTTGAGGTACTCACGTTCAGAGTTTAAGCGGTCTCGTTCACAGTTCAAGCGCTGGCAATGCACGCTCGGATAAGGGGCGTCACGGCCATACACAACTATGGACTCAGGGTGCAATATGCTCCGCAGTGATCGCCGCAGGAAATATCGCGGCGCGGGGCAGTCTTCTCCGGGCCGCTTCTTCGTGGAATCAACAAGTTCATGGCATAAAACAAACTTGTGAAAGCACATGAGCCAGTCTAGGTTTGGCAGGATAATGTAGGTGCGTAACGAGGAGAGTGCCCCATGAGTTCGCCGGAAAAATCCGAACCAGCGACATCCCAGAACAATGCGCTAGAGAATGTGGCAGAGGCTCACAAGCGCTTGAAAACCCTACGAGAGCAGTTGGGACAACACCCTGAATTGGATGAAGCCATCATGAAACTGGAGCTGGCCCTGAGCGCTTTGACTCTGCAGACGGGTGGCTTGCTGTAGTGCACCTGCAGCTAAAAACCCCTTCAGCCGGTTAGCTGAAGGGGTTCTAGCTTTGAAACACTCGGAAGACGCTCGGTCTCGAGGCTCAGTTCGGAACGTTAGTGGCGTCCCCAGCCGCTCCGTCCCTCGTAGCGGTGTCCACCGCGTGCTTCGTAGCCATGTCTCTCGAAGTCGCGTCCCCTGTATCCGTAGCCGTCATGCCAGCCGTAGCGACCGTAGCGGTAACCGTAGCCCCTGCCAACGTAGTAGTCATACCCGTCGGGATAAACGTATCCTGGAGCGTATGCAACGTAAGGAGCGGGGGCGTAAGCGTAGGGAGGCGGTGCGACCACATATCCGTACGCTGGACGGACGCCGATGCCGATTCCAATTGCGACCTGAGCGTTCGCCTTAGGCGGCGCAACTAGGGCGAATGCGATAACCAGACCAAATAAGGCGAGAACTGATTTCTTCATCATCTCCATACCTCGTGCTCTATAGGGATAAACCCTCGCCCTCAAAAAAGTTTTGCACCGGACCGCAGTTTTCGTTTCAGCGAGGGCCTGTCCAGAGGAAGTGCCGTGCTTCTGAGCGGTCTCGATTATTCTGAAAGCGGTTTCGATCCTGCTACAATCCTGCGAATGGTGCGGGTATTGTGATTATGAATTTGGAGTTTGGCCGTGGTAGCTTTTCTGAGTTTCGACGAGTTGCATCGGGTAATCCTCATAAAATTTGCTGGCACATTGACGGACGAAGTGCTCTTAAGCCATTTCAAGCTCGTGAGGGAGTGGTTGACCGTTCACGGGCACCATTCGAATATCACAGACTTCAGTGACGTGACCTCATTCGAGGTGACGGCACAGGCTGTCAGCCAATTGGCAGCCGGGGCGCCCTTGGTGCCTGACGATTATCTGAGAGTGGTGATTGCGCCGCAGGATGAGGTTTTCGGAATGGTTCGCATGTTTGAAATGCTCGGGAGCGGAACCCGCGACCGGGTACATATTGTGCGAACGGTTGCCGAAGCATACGAGCTTACGGGTATCGAGTCGCCCGGATTCCGTCCAGTCCTGAATCTGTAGCCTACCGGGGTGCTGGAATTGGGTGGAAGGGAATATAATAGGTACAGAAGAGGATTGTCTGATTTTACGGCACCATATCCATCCTCTTGATCCCTGTGCCGGCCAGTTCCACGGATCTGTGTCCTTTCTGCACGTTTCCTTGAATACGAACGCATGTGAGTCTGTGAAACTTGCGAATCGAGCTGGATCGATCGAATTAATTTCTTACTGATTGGAGTATCAATGGCAGGAACCTCACGAACCACATTCACTAAACGCTCGAAAGAGCGGGCTCGCCAGGAGAAGCGGATAGAGAAGTCACAGAAGATGGAACAGCGTAAACAGGAGAAGCAGGCCGAACCCGTCGAGCGCACCGGTGAGCCGGTCATTCAGTACGATGAGGACGGCCAACCGATCGCGTTGGACTTCAATGACTTCTAAATGAGCTAGCTGCGTCCTCGGAAGTCTCTACCCCGATCACCGGGTGATTGGACGCCTACAAAGGAAATGCCGACGAGCCCCACGTCCTAATGTGGGGCTTTGTTGTGCCTGCTTTCAAATTCCTATGCTGCCGGATCATCAAGAGAATGTCGCTGTCAATAAGCCTCGCATCTAACCGCAAAATCCCAAACGGAGGCAGTCTCATGTTCGTAGTCACGGGAATAACCGGGAATACTGGAAGTGTAGTTGCCGAGCGCTTGATGGCGGCTGGAAAGAAAGTGCGCGGAGTCAGTAGAACTGCTGGGCGTCTGGAACCACTGGTGAAAAAAGGATGCGAAGCGGCGGTGGCCGACCTCACTAATCGGGAGGCGCTGGCCGAAGCATTCGATGGAGCCGAGGGAGTGTACGTCATGATTCCTCCCGAACCGGCCGGTCCCGATTTTCGGATGCATCAGCGGGCGGTGGTTCAGGCGGTTGCTTCCGCACTGGAGCGCTCCAAGGTACAACATGTTGTGACGCTCAGCAGCGTGGGCGCCGACAAAGCGGAGAAGACCGGACCTGTCGTGGGCCTCCATGAATTGGAGGAGCGGCTCAACCGCATCGCCGGATTGAACGTATTGCATCTGCGCGCCGGATATTTCATGGAGAACACCCTGACACAGGCGGGCATCATTCAAACATTGGGCTCGGCCGCTGGTCCGCTATTGCCGGAGTTGAAGATTCCAATGATTGCCTCGCGCGATATTGGTGTTGCCGCAGCGCAGGCTCTGATCGAGTTTGACTTCAATTCGCACCGGACCCGGGAACTGCTTGGGCCTCGCGACATCACCATGGACGAAGTTGCCAGCATCATCGGCAAGGCTATCGGCCAGTCGGATCTCAAGTATGTCCAATCTTCCCGCGACCAGGTGCGCGACGTTATGCTGAAGATGGGAATGCAGGCCGACTTAGTATCGCTGATCCTTGAAATGACCTCTGCGATGAACACCGGTTTCATGAAGGCGATAGAGCCGCGGAGTGTACGCAATTCAACGCCGACAACCTACGAGGAATTTGTCCAGCAGAAATTTCTGCCTCACTTCCGGAGTACCAGGGTTGCCGCCTGAAGCTTTGCTGTGCGCCGAAACGTGTGCTGGTTGCAGTTGACGGCAATCCAGAGAAGGGGCTATAAACAAAACATCATGACCGTTTGCTGCCAGATCTGTCGCATCTCTGCCTGCTGTTGTTGCGGGGAGCGGACTCCTGGCGAAAATGAGATCGTGAAATAGAAGTCATTTAGAGATTTTTCACGAACCCACCGCCAGAGATCTTGGCCGGTGGGTTTTTTATTTTGTCCAAACACCGTTGTGGCGCATCGGAAGAAGAGAGCCTCTCGTGGATATCCCTGTTGAGCGACGCGATGTCGAAGCCGCCCGCAGGCACAGTGAAAATATGCGGTTCGCCGAAAGCGGGCCAGATGGAGATGAAATGGCTATTGCAAACAGCATCACCGAGTTGATCGGAAAGACTCCGCTGCTTTATCTCAACAAGATCACCAAGGGCACCGGCGCGCGAGTGGCCGTAAAGCTGGAGAGCCAGAATCCCTTGGCCAGCGTGAAAGATCGCATTGGCGTAGCGCTGATTGAGGCTGCCGAGCGCGCAGGCAAGATTCAGCCGGGCAAGACCGTGCTGATCGAGCCGACCAGCGGCAATACCGGCATCGCATTGGCATTCGTGGCGGCGGTGAAGGGATACGAGTTGATCCTAACCATGCCTGATACGATGAGCCTTGAACGCCGCGTACTCCTTCTGGCATTTGGTGCGAAGATCGTGCTCACTCCCGGTCCCAACGGAATGAAGGGCGCCGTGGCAAAGGCCGAAGAAATCCTCGCCAACACACCGAACGGCTACGTCCTGCAACAGTTCAATAATCCCGCCAATCCACAAATCCACTTTGAAACCACAGGCCCCGAAATCTGGAACGATACCGACGGCAAGGTCGACATCCTCATCTCTGGCGTCGGAACCGGCGGAACGCTGACTGGTGTCGCCCGCTACATCAAATCGAAGAATCCTGAGTTTAAGGCCATCGCCGTCGAACCAACCGACAGCCCAGTTCTCTCCGGTGGCAAGCCGGGGCCACACAAAATCCAGGGAATCGGCGCGGGCTTTGTACCCAGCGTGCTGGACACGAAGCTGATCGATGAAGTGATTCAGGTATCGAACGATCAGGCTCTGGAATTTGCACGTCGCCTGCCTAAGGAAGAAGGTCTGCTGGTTGGCATCTCTGCCGGAGCCGCGGTTTATGCGGCGTTGAAGGTGGCGAAGCGTCCTGAGAATGCAGGCAAGTTGATCGTTGCAATCATTCCAAGCTTTGGCGAACGCTATCTCAGCACCGTGCTCTTCGAAGAACTTCGCAAGGAGGCACAGGCACTCGCCACCTCGCCGATCGCGGAACCGGTCGCTCCAAAGATTTAGTTTGTTGCTTGCAAAACGCCAACGAAAAGTCCCAGGGCTCAGGCGCCACTGGGACTTTTTCTTGCTCGTAAGAGATACAGAAGTTAAGCAGCGACTAGTTGCGCGAGATGCGCATTCCGCCCCAGGCAAGCCCGGAACCCACGACTGCCATATGAATCACACAGTTTTGCAACTCATCCCAATTCTGTGAAAGCACGCTGGGCGCACCAGCGGCACCACAGTTGCCATAGTAGGAGACGTTGGCGTAGTGATCCGCAGGCTCAACGGAAGTCCGCTTACAGACGTTCTCAAGCATTCGAAGATTTGCCTGGTGACCGATGAATACTTGGCGACGGTTTTCTGTCGGGGGTAGGGAAGCTTGCAGCTGTTTTAGGACGTTGGTCGTGGTGCGAATGGCGAAGACCTGTACCGCATGGCCTTCCTGCGCGAAATGACCACCTGTAGGAATAGTGATCTGGTGCTGGCCTGCAGGATCGCAGCCGAAACTGGTCTCTGAAATCACCGTAGGTGAGGGCACGCGCGCGGAGACAATGGCCGCCGTCGCTGCATCACCAAAGAGCACCGCTTGGCGCCGGTCGCTGTAGTCGATGCTTCGCGTGAATGTTTCGCTGTTCACCACGAGCACATAATCTGGCAACGCCTCCGGTTTCATCTGGTTGAGAATATGAATTTGAGAGGCGAAAGTCGAACACGCTGACTGCAGATCAAAGCAGGTGGCTGGGATGCCAAGTGCATTGGCAATACGGCTGGAATCAGCAGGAATCTGCATCTCAGGCGAGCATCCGCCGGAGACCACCATCCCCAACTGCGAGGCGGTAAGCCCCGCACGCTGGAGCGCCATTTCAGCGGCACGCACTGACATTTGCGTAGGCGTGGTGTGAGCTGCTTCGGCAGCGGCGCGAGGATCTTGATTGCGCGTCGCACGCAGGTAATCCAAGGGTAGTGTAGTGTGTCGTTCAACGATGCCGACACGATCCTCAATCCATTTCACGTCGACCCCAATATCCAGGGAAGAAAGAAAGTGATTATCGAGAACCGTCTCGGGATGAAAATGTCCAAGAGCGTGCAGGTACAGCAAAAGCGTCTCCTGTGAACCCGCTAAGCCCCACTATCGTCAGGGGGCACAACAAGTCACCATCGCCGATCCGCCCCTTTGGCGCGAAGGCTTCGGACTGCAATGGATACTTCGATCCGGCAGGTTGCAACGGGTCAATGAATTCAAGTCTAACGGAGTGTCGCGCGTGGATCAATTGGGCGTGCTTGCTTTCGGCAAGTGGCGGGTGTTTGTGACAAAAGTATTACCTCGATAGGTGGGCATGTCCTCTAATCTTCATTTGGTTTTGCTGTCAAGTGAAGAACCGACCCAATGTGATGAGGTTTTCAACATGAATGTGGAAATGGCGGTGTAAAAGGTCGGTGAGCGTTCTTCAAACCTCATTCCTAGGGGGTCTTCTCCGTGTTGCACTACTCAAAGTGCAATGTTCGATAAGTCACACAAAAAAAGTGGACGCTGTTTTACACCTCAATTCGTTGCTCATCGATGGCTCTGGATTTCACTCCACTGGCAGATGAAGGTTTGCTGCCGTTCAATGTAGATTCGTGCATCCTGCTATCAGTTCGACGCTGTTGGACTAGCGTTTCTCGGTCCGCAGATGTTAGCATCAGTAGTCCGCATTACGCTGCTCGATCACATAAAAGTCGTTTTCAAAGAGCTCAGCTTCCCTTGACTGTCTCGGAAATACCCAAGAATCAATAACATAACTTAACAAAAGAAAATGTTGACCTTGGCCCTGCAAAGTTTTAATGTACAAAATGTCGGTGCGTCGCAGAAGGGTTGCAGCGGTTTTGATCGTTCCTCTCTAGCCCGGATTCCAAGGGCGATAGTAAGGTCCTCCAGCAAAACCGATTTGGTAGGGTAACCTCCCTGTCATGTTTGGAACAGACCGGAATGAGCGGTTCAATGCGAACATTGGGTGACGAGCTCGTTTTCAGGTTGAGCGACCGACTGTACTCGTCTGGCATCTCAAACAAGCAGAGGACGAAGTCGTCCGGAACGAGAGCAGCCGAGTTTTTAAGCGTAGTTGCAGTCAGGCATTTTGAATTTTGAATGATGGATTCAGGAAGTCGCAGGGTAGTGCAAAGGAGAAGTTATGCGTTCAGATAAAGTCTTTGAAGCTTTACACACATTGCAGAATCGTTATATGCTGTGCCAGATTGCTTCCAAGGCAACTCGTAAATTTCACAAACCGAATACCCGCATTCAGGACACGACGAATGATGTTCTGAACCGCATTTCCGACAACGAGCGTGCCAGCGTGATGGCCGATCCGGTGAATGCAAAAGACGCTCAGCGTCGAGCGGCATAGCGGCTGAAAGTGAGAATTCTTACCTTGCGGCGGTCGCATTTGCGACAGCTGCAAGGAAGCAGCCTCTCAAAAATCTAACGCATTGAACAGGTAGTTTTGCAGATCCAGTTCGCAGCTTCTATTCGCATCAGCCGTGAACGACCCATCCGGCCATCAGGCATTACAGGCTGGTTTCCCATCCAAATGGTTGCTTGTTAGCCGAGCCAGGATTAACAGTAGCCACATTCCCGCGCCTAGCGGCGCACACTTATTCCCTTCCTCTCGAAAAACATTCCGTAGGTGGACATGACGATCGCTGAACTCAAAGAAAAAAACATTACCGAGCTGACCAAGATAGCTCGCGAGCTCGACCTCCCCGGTGCGAGCGGCCTCCGCAAGCAGGACTTGATTTTCAAAATTCTGCAAGCGCAGAGCGAAAAAGAAGGTCACATCTTCGCTGAAGGCGTCCTGGAAATTCTCCCCGACGGCTATGGCTTCCTCCGCTCCCCTGATTACAATTACTTGCCCGGCCCGGACGATATCTACGTTTCCCCCTCGCAAATCCGAAAATTTGATCTCAAGACTGGCGATACGGTCAGTGGTCAGGTCCGTCCTCCTCATGAGGGAGAAAAGTATTTTGCGCTGGTCAAGATTGAGGCCGTAAACTTCGAGTCTCCTGACGAGGCCCGCAACAAGATCCTCTTCGACAACCTGACGCCTCTTTATCCGCAGGAGCGCCTCAAACTCGAGACCGTGCGCGACAACATGAGCGCGCGCGTAATGGACATGCTGATTCCGATTGGCAAAGGCCAGCGCGGACTGATCGTCGCTCCGCCACGTACCGGCAAAACGATGTTGTTGCAGAACATTGCCAACTCCATCACGGCTAATCATCCGGAAGTCGTTCTGATCGTTCTGCTCATCGATGAACGTCCGGAAGAAGTCACGGACATGCAGCGTTCGGTGAAGGGCGAAGTCATCAGCTCGACCTTTGACGAACCCGCAGCCCGCCACGTGCAGGTCGCCGAAATGGTGATCGAAAAGGCGAAGCGCCTTGTCGAGCACAAGCGCGACGTCGTGATCCTGCTGGATTCCATCACTCGTCTTGCGCGTGCTTACAACACCATCGTTCCGCCATCGGGCAAGGTGCTCTCCGGCGGTGTTGATTCCAACGCTCTGCAGCGTCCGAAGCGCTTCTTCGGTGCGGCTCGCAATATCGAAGAGGGCGGCTCGCTGACGATCATCGCTACTGCGTTGATCGAAACCGGCAGCCGTATGGACGACGTGATCTTCGAAGAATTCAAGGGCACCGGCAACATGGAAGTCATCCTTGATCGCAAGCTTAGCGACAAGCGAGTCTTCCCGGCCATTGATATTCAGCGCTCCGGCACGCGTAAGGAAGAACTGCTCCAGGTGAAAGAAGACCTTCAGCGCATCTGGGTTTTGCGCCGTGTTCTCAACCCGCTCTCTCCCGTGGAAGCGATGGAGTTGTTAATCGACAAGCTCGGCAAGACGCGAGCCAACGGCGACTTCCTCTCCAACATGAGCAGCCTGTAGCAACAATGTTCTTGCAATGCGCCCGGCTTCGGTCGGGCGTTTTGTTTTGTCCAACAGCTAGAGTTCCTGCCCGATCTTGCGTGCTCGCCTCAGCGTCCTTGCCGAGAGTTGCGGCACAGTGCTCTGCGCCGCGAGTCCGATCCAGAGCTTCGCCACTGGACGTGCGCCGAGACAATTTGCCGTCGCTCGCAGGGCTCGTGGGGCTCCGGTAGCGATGTTCATGAACAGTCGAGGAGCCGCCATCGAGGCAATCAGCACCGCTTTGCGCGGCAATTCCTTCGAACGCACTTTTGGAGCCGGTTGTCCCCATGGCCAGTAAGCTGTGCTGACCAGCCGTTCGAGGAAGGTGCGAAATACAGCGGTAATGTTGTAGAAGTTCACGGGCGAGGCCAGCACAATGACATCGGCGCTATCGAGTTCGGAGAGTATCGCAGGAACGTCGTCTTCGATCACGCACTTTCCACCCAACGGGCCCGCCTGTTGCGTACAGGCGCGGCAATTGCGGCAGTATTCAATGTGCTGGTCGATGAGATAAATCTTCTTTGTCTCTGCGCCGCGCTCGTGTGCCGCGTTCAGCACTGCATCCACGGTCATATCGACCGTGCCGCCCTTGCGATAGCTGCCAACCAAAGCAACTACTTTCTTCGCCATGATCTCTCCTGACCTCGCCATTCTAATTCAGGGCCGGCCAATTGCTCTGTGACGCCCGTTCACGTCTTCCCGGTATAATCAAACGTTGCACAATACGGTTCGTGAGGACATCCTTGCACATGCATGCACATTCAAGCGGTCCGCAGCCCGAGGGGCCGCAGGCGATTCCTGGTGTCAGCTCAATCATTGCAGTCGGATCTGGTAAGGGCGGAGTTGGCAAAACCACTCTGTCCGTTAATCTCGCGCTGGCTCTCGCTCGTCTTGGCTTCAAGGTTGGACTTCTCGACGCAGACATCTACGGCCCCAACGTTCCGTTGATGATGGGCGCGACTGGCGAGCCCGAGTTGACTCCCGACAACCTCATCGTTCCTGCTGATCGGTACGGCGTACGCGTGATCTCCGTTGGCTACCTGAATCCCGGGGACAAGCCGCTGGTCTGGCGTGGACCGATGCTGCACTCCGTCATCAAGCAGTTTCTCGGACAGGTGGCCTGGGGTGAACTCGACTTCCTCGTCATCGATCTGCCTCCAGGGACCGGTGACGTCGTGATTTCGCTGACGCAGACAGTGCCATTGACTGGCGCTATCGTCGTCACCACCCCCTCCGACGTTTCGCTGCAGGATGCGCGCAAGGCAATCGAGATGTTCAACCAGGTCCGGGTTGAAATCATGGGAATCGCCGAGAACATGAGCTACTTCGTCTGTCCGCATTGCAATCACGAGATCGATGTATTCTCAACGGGCGGCGGCGAGCGCGTCGCCAAGCAGTACGGCGTGCCATTCCTTGGACGCATCGAGCTCGACCCCACGATCCGCGAGGGTGGAGATTCCGGCCATCCGGTGGCATTGGCTGGTGAGCAGTCGAATAACGCCAAGAGCCTCTTCGCTTTTGCGCGCAACGTTTTGGCGCGTGCTGAAGAATTGAAAAGCAGTGGCGGCGGCAGCGTTCTCAGCATCGACTAGTTACTGTCGCAAGGAGAAGCATGGAGAGCACCACGCCCAGCACTGCGCTCAATGAGATCCCGCCGGTGGAGAAACTCCACCCCATCCCTTATTGGCACACCGCCGCGCTGGTCCTGGTGCTCGGCTTCCTTAGCGTTGCGAATTTAAAGAGCGGCCACGGCGCTCACTCGGGACACGGGCACGTTCGCATCTATGTGGCCACCATCATCTACGAATGGCTTTTCACTCTGTATGTCTGGTGGGGACTACGGCGTTCAGGCGGAACTTTGCGTGAGCTGATCGGCGGCCGATGGAAGTCTATTGAAGATTTCCTGATCGACATCGCCGTTGCGACCGGCACCTGGATCGGAACGCTCCTGGTCATTGCCGTCGCTGCCATCGCCATGGGCATGGATCACTCCGGCAGTCTTGATGACGCTCGCAAGCAGATCGGTTTCCTGGCACCGCAAAGCGGCTTCGAGGTCTTCTTGTGGATATGCCTCAGTGCTACTGCGGGCTTCTGCGAGGAGGTGCTCTTTCGTGGCTACCTGCAAAAGCAATTCACCCGATTGCTGCGCAACCAGTGGATCGCGCTGGTCGTCGTCAGCATCCTCTTCGGCCTTGGCCACGGATACGAAGGACCGCAGCGCATGGTTCTCATCGCCATTCTCGGTGTATCCTTCGGCGGCTTGAGCATCTTGCGAAGGAGTTTGCGGCCGGCAATGATGGCCCACACTCTGCAGGACACAATCTCAGGATTGCTCTTGAGAGCGCTGCGTTAAGGCAGAAGTTTGGTTGAACTTTCCAGACGTGAGCATCGAAGACATGCTCACGTTTTACTTTTTTACTTGACATGCTTTTGTAATCAACATATACAACTATGCAATTGCAACGTTTACGTTGTAATTACATCCAAGATTGTTCAAAAGGGAGAATAGTCAGATGGCAACCAAGAAAGCTGCGAAGAAGGCCGTTAAGAAGGCTGCGAAGAAAGTCGCAAAGAAGAAGTAGTAACTTTCACGAAAAAGGCTACACGAGAGGGGAGCGCGAAAGCGTTCCCCTTAGTGTTTATGCGGATTAAAACGATTCTTCAACATCAATCCAGGATCGCCGCCACCGCCGCCACCGCAGCTACCGCAGCCGTTTCCGCTCGCAGAATTGTCGCGCCCAGGGTTACGCTTTGCCAGCCCGCATTGCTGAACTGAGCCAGCTCTTCTTCCGACCACCCGCCCTCCGGTCCCACAGCAAAAACGATCGGTGTAGACCCTTCGGCTAACGCATCGCGAATATTTTTGCTTCGCTCATTTTCGTTCAGCAATAAGCGTGTTGGAGCCTCGAAGGCCAGCGCCGATTTCAGCTTCACTGCGTCATCGATAATCGGCGGGCGCAAGCGGCGGGACTGCTGCGCCGCTTCATGCGCAATGCGCCGCCATCGCTCCACGCGTTTGGCCGCCGCGGTCGCCAGGTGGGAATCAGTACGGCGTGCAATCACCGGGATCATGCGCGTGACGCCCAACTCCGTGCACTTTTCGATGGCCCACTCGAACCGGTCAAACTTGTAGATGGCCATCAGCAGCACAATCTCTCGTTCCGCAGTTCCAGTCACCGCTTCGCCCAAATCAAACTCAACGCGATCCTCAGAGACGGATAGTATCGTCCCCACTCGCACGACTTCGCCACACGCGATGTCGAACTCCTGCCCCACGCGCGCCCGCAACACTCGCGCCAGATGTGTGGCATTCTGTCCCAGCAGTGCAGCACGATCTCCGGAGCATTCGTCGGCAATCCAGCGGCGTCGTGTCATGCTTCCAGCCTAAAGCAAGCTGAGGGTAATTGAGAAGCAGTGTTCTTTTTAGGAGAGTCATCCTGAACGAAGTGAAGGACCCCCGCCTCGCCCACGTCTTCCGTGCCGCCTCAAGTTTTCCAAGCGAAATCGATTTTGTCTCAGCAGAATGGCTTGCGAATAAGGAAAAAGGGCGCGGAAGTTTTCCGCGCCCTTTCGACCCCCGCTCATATTATCTAGCTGAAGATATCTTTCATTTTATTGAGCAAGCTACGCTTTTCCGGCTTGTTCTCCTGGCCGAGAGTTTCAGCTAGTTGCTCCAGCAATTCGCGCTGCTGGCGCGTCAGCTTGGTTGGAGTGCTGACTTTCACTTCCACAAACAGGTCACCTCGACCGCTGCCGTTGAGCACGGGAAAGCCCTTTCTGCGCATACGGAAGCTGGTTCCGGTCTGCGTCCCTGCCGGTATCTCCAGCGTCGCTTCACCTTCCAGCGTTGGAATCTTGACAGTGGCGCCAAGAGCCGCCTGGGTATAAGAGACTGGAATAGCGCAATGCAAATCCTTGCCGTCCCGTTCGAAGAACGGGTGCTCGGTTACATGCAACACAACGTACACGTCACCGGCAGGGCCACCATCGAGTCCGGCATCTCCGTGTCCGCTGTACAGAATTCGCGTCCCGTCTTCCACGCCTGCGGGAACCTTCACCTGCATGGTGTGAACCTGGGTGATCACCCGCTGACCTCTGCACTTGGTGCATGGATTCTCGATCATCGTCCCCGTACCCTGGCAGACCGGACAGGTTCGAGCCACGCTGAAGAATCCCTGCTGATACCTCACCTGCCCCTGCCCGTTGCACTGGCGGCATTGGCTCGGGGCCTTTCCGCCCGCCGCACCAGTGCCGTGACAGGATTCGCATAGCTCGTGTCGGCGAATGCTGACTTCCTTCTCAACGCCGAAGGCTGCGTTCTCGAAGGTGATCGTCAGATCTTCGCGAATGTCTGCCCCACGCTGTGCGCGTGAACGGCGTCCCCCGCGTCCTCCGCCACCTCCAAACAGATCGCCGAAGCCGAACATCTCTCCGAACAGGTCGCTGATGTCTACCTGCTGGAATCCGCTCTGTCCCTGGCCGCCTCCACCGTTGGTAAATGCGTCATGGCCATAACGGTCGTAGGCAGCACGCTTCTGCTGATCGCTCAGTATTGCGTAGGCTTCGCTGCACTCCTTGAAGCGCTCCTCTGACTCGTCATCGCCAGGATTGCGGTCCGGGTGATACTGCAGCGCCAACTTGCGATAAGCGCTCTTGATCTCGGTGTCACCCGCACTGCGGGAGACACCAAGTACTTCGTAGTAATCGCGTTTTACGTTAGTAGCCAGTGTTCAAAAGACCGCCGGAGCGGTCGTCCTCCGCGGCGCTAGGTGCGCCGAATCCAGATTTATGTATTTGAGTTTTGAGCCACGCGAACCATGGCGGCGCGCAGAACGCGGTCGCGAAGGCGGTAGCCGCGTTGTAGTTCATCGATTACGTGATGGTCCGGCACCTCATCGGTATCGACCATTTGGATTGCCTGGTGCAGGCTGGGATCGAAAAGCTGTCCCTGCGCGGCAATCGGCTCTACACCAAGTCGAGTCAGCACATCGTGAAACTGACGATCGATCAGTTCTACGCCGGAGCGAAGGTCTTCGGCGGAAACACTTTCCACCTTCACCGCGCGATCCAGGCTGTCCAGAATTGGAAGCAACTGCTTCAGCGTGTCGGTAAGGGCATACTCGCGGAACTCCTGCTGCTCGCGAATATTCCGCTTACGAAAGTTGTCGAACTCTGCTTGCAGCCGAGCCAGCCGATCGAGATACAGTGCGTTCTCCGACTTCAACTTGTCGATTTCAGACGGCTGCGCGATCACAGTGTCATCGCTGGCATTGCCCTCTGGAAGTTCATGTTCTACGTCCACTGGGGTGTTATCGAAATCTTCTTTTGCCATGATTGTTTGATTATTCCGAGTCATTTAATAACTTGTCGAACAGCCGTGAAATATAGGACACGGCTGTAATCGTGTGCTGATAATCCATCCGCGTCGGGCCGATGACGGCCAGTCGGCCCATGATCTCCTGGCCGCTGCGAGCGGGAGCGCCGATGAGTACGAAACTGCTCAGGTCGGGCATGGTGTCATCCAGTCCAATGATGACGCGAACCGCTTCCTGATGGGTATCCACGTAGGAAGAGAGCAACTCGACGATGCGGGTCTTCTCCTCCAGGGTCTTCAGCAGAACACGCAGACGCTCCGTGTCATTCTCATTCGAGACCAGGTTCGCCGTGCCTTCGACGAAGACGTCAACGGCCTCATCTTTCGTTGCCAGTGCACCGCTCTGGTACAACTGAGAGACGGAGCGCATGAGGCGATCACACTCGCTGCGTTCTTGTTCGATGCGCCGTTCCAATTCGCGACGCACGTCTTCGATCATCCATCCGCGGAAGTTGTCGTTGATGTACCGCCCCGCCAGGTCGAGTTCGGATTGCGTGACGTCGTGCGGCAGGCGCAGCACGCGGTCGTGGACTACACCACTCTGCGTAACCACGATGGCCAGCACGCGCAATTCGCCGAGCCGCTGGAAGTGCACATGTTCCAGAGCCTTGCGCGGACCGGCCAGTGTCATAGCAACGCCCACTCCTGAAGAGATGAGCGAGAGCACATGCGAGGTGCGCTCCATGAATTCCTGAACTTCGTTAACGCCGTGGAAGTAGCGCTGAATGATCTGCTCGTCATCCGGCTTCAGGCTCACCTGATCGGAAAGCTTTTCGGCATAGTAGCGATAGCCTTCGACGGATGGAACGCGACCTGATGATGTGTGGGGCTGGGCCAGCAATCCAGCTTCGGCCAGATCTGCCATCACGTTCCGAATGGTCGCCGCACTCAGGCCCTCGCGATTACGACGGGCCAAGGTGCGCGAGCCGACGGGTTCACCGGTCGAGATATAGGTCTCGACGATGGCCGTCAAAATCTCCTGCTCACGTCTGCCGATGGTCGCCATTGCGTATACCTCACCGCTGCCCGGCGGCTACGTTCCCCGGGAGCGGACATCTCATTTAGATGCAGCAGCTTAAATCTGCGATGCGGGCCACATGCCGTTCTGTCTGGGGAACAACCATAATTTTAGCAAAGTCGGCTCAAGTTTGCGATGTGCATCCCTGCTGCAGGGCGATTATCAGAGTGGTTAATCGTTGAAAATCCTGAGTTGCAAAATTCAGCAATAGTTGTGAGCTCCCCTGAACGATTGCAGAGTTGGTCACTTTCAACGGCTTCGGCGATTAACCAATTGATCAATCGTTCATGCCATTGATGCGGTGAGCACGAACATACCGTAGAATTACGACGAATCCCAAAACTCTGAACTTCGCGGGCGAGACAGTTATGGCCTGCACGAAGGCGGCATTCTTCATGCTTTTCAAGACCCTGAGCGCAGCCGTGTATGGCATCGACGCAAACCTGATCGACGTAGAAGTAGATGTCTCCGGCGTCAAGATGAATGAAGATCACTTCACGACCGTCGGTCTTCCGGACACGGCGGTGCGCGAGAGCCGTGAGCGCATTCGTGCGGCACTGAAAAATTGCGGGTATGACATTCCTCCCACTCACATCACCATCAACCTGGCTCCGGCGGATTTGAAAAAAGAAGGTTCGGGATTTGATCTGCCGATGGCGCTGGGAATTCTGGGTGCGTACGGCGGATTGAAGAAACAAGACCTTGGAGAGTATGTGATTGTTGGCGAACTCTCGCTGGATGGTGGACTGCGTCCGGTGCGAGGGGCTCTGCCGATTGCGGTGGCAGCGCGGGCGCGCAAGATTCCTTACCTGCTGGTGCCGGAACAGAATGCGCGTGAAGCCGCAGTGGTCGAGGGCGTGAAGGTGTTTCCGATGAAGAGCCTGCTGGATGTGGTGCGGCTCATCAACACGGGCGTGGGTCCTGAGCCGCTGGTGGTGGATAGCCAGGCACTGCTCGAACAGGTCGAACACTTTCCGGTGGACTTCAAGGATGTGCGCGGACAGCACACGGCCAAGCGCGCGATGGAAGTTGCGTGCGCGGGCGGACACAACATCCTGATGATCGGACCTCCGGGCGGCGGCAAGACGATGCTAACGAAACGGATGCCGACGATTCTTCCGCCGCTGACGTTTGAGGAAGCGTTGGAAACAACGAAGATTCACAGCGTGGCGGGAGTGCTGGATGCAGGCAACGGGCTGGTTGGCGTGCGCCCATTTCGCGCGCCGCATCACACGATCAGCGACGCGGGGCTCATCGGGGGAGGCGCAGTGCCGCGTCCCGGAGAAGTTTCGCTGGCGCATAATGGCGTGCTCTTTCTCGACGAGCTGCCGGAGTTTCCGCGCAACGTGCTTGAGGTCATGCGTCAACCGCTAGAAGACGGAACGGTTTCGATTGCGCGTGCAGCAATGTCGCTGACGTTTCCGGCGCGCTTCATGCTGGCCGCGGCGATGAACCCGTGTCCAACTGAGTATTCTCATTGCTGAAGATGGCCGAATTCAGTCCCAGAGCAGCGATTCGATAATCAGCAACCCGAATGTCAGGAGCTAACGAGCTTAAAACCGCTCTCTTTTGATCCCTCGTCCAGAAGCTCCATTCTGATAACGAAGCGAAGGTCTCGATCAGCCTTTGGGAATCGAACACTACGGATCGTGATTCCCTGATCAGTATCTTCTGCACAGTCTGGAGGTCAGCATCGATGCCAACGAGCCTTTGATCCCTATCCGCGCAGTCGATAATGCCTTCAATGAAACCGTCAACTACGCGAGACCGTTTGTTCTGAAGATGATTGATCTCAGACGTAAGCCGTTGGATCTTGATGGCAGATTCTTCCTTGCTTAGTTGGGACATTGCTTCAGTAACGCAATGAGTTACAAATATGGGATCCGTCAGCTTATTACAAAAGAGTTCATCCAAAACAGACTCAAGTCTTTCCCTGCCCATGTACTTGGTTTTGCAGACATGATCGTTTCTGCGTCCCTTACAGGCATAGTAATCACGTCGTGCGAGGGCTGTATGGATAGGTTCTCCGCATTCGCTGCAAGTCAAGAATCCGTTATAGGTGAATCGATGCTCAATATCGGGCTGAGAGCGCCAGTGCTTGGCTTGTTTGAGGTTCATGGTTACTTGAACCGCCTGAAAGTCGGCTTCTGAAATTAGCGGCCTGTCAATCACTCGCTTACGGATGATTTCGTCGGCATCCCTCAGTATCTTTCTCCGATCTGCCTGGCGACCGCCCGCCGACGTATACTTCCCGGCGGTGGATGTGTCGCGCTTCATGTCTATCACGCGCCATCCCGTCCAGATTGGGTTTCGCATGATGATGGACAGGCCCCGTGGGGTCACGCCGAGAACCGTTGCAAGCTGCTTGTAGCTGTGATTCCCGGCAAGGAACTGCCGAAAAACCTCTCTCACCCTCTCTGCCTCGGGTTTATAGAAGAACCCTTGGCGGCTGTCGTACCCCACAGCAAAAGGCAATACGATGCTGCCTTGTGCCAGTTCACCACGGCGGCGCTTTTCCTCCTTTGCCGCCCAGATTCGCTCGAGGATTTCCGTGCGCTCCATGCCGGCCATTGCCGCCCGAATCGTTCCCATTAGCCGTCCCGATTTACTACTGAGGTCAATTGGACCTTCCGGGAGATAGAGAACCGTCTTCGAATCCACAAACACCTGGAGCAATGCATAGTCGGAGAAATTCTCCGGTCTCATAAGACGCGAAAACTCGCGCGTGACCACCCCATGAATCTCGGGCAACTGCATGAGTTGAATGAGGCGCGTGATCTCAGGGGCAAGAAGCACAGACGCTCCAGAAACGTCGGAGATTTCAATGCTGGTCGCAATCTCTAGCCCGAAGTGGGAGCAGGTTCGCCTATTGACCGTCCTCTGGGCCGGAATCGAGGCGCGATCATCTGCCGCCTGCCCCTCGGTTGATACTCGGATCAGCTCGATTACTTTCTTCGCCATTGGTTATCCCGCATAACTTTCTGCATAAAGCCAAAACCTGTTCGTGATCACCGCTTTTCAGCGCACGCTTCATAGCTGTCAGGAGTGCTGCTCGTTGGCGGCCAACTTCAAGAATTGCTTCTACAACCCCGGACAGGGAAGGGGCCGCCGACTTATTCTCGTCGTCCTGCTCAATGTCGATCATCCTAATCCGGTTCCTCCTGTTCTGAAACCCATCTGGTATACAAAAAGTTAGTTGAGAAATCTGCGCTCGACCTATTCCATTTCGAGTACACCTATTCCAAATTGGAATACCTCAGCAACCACACTTTGTGGCGAGAAGAACACATAAGTCCACTTTCTCCCTGACTGGCAGGGACGAAGCCTGCCTCGGCTCCTGCGTCTTCCGCGTTCCCCGCCATATTCCTATGCCCTGTCTCCTGCTTCGTTCAGGCACTGCTACAGGGCTATTCCGTCGCCCTGCGAAGAGTGCTGTTCTGCTTCGCAGCCTGCGATGTGGGTGTTTTCTCCAAGAACTCTCTATCGAGCAACGCCGCAGTCTGCGCCCTTCAGGTCTCGGTCTCCCGCGCAAATCCCTTGGCAGAAAACTGTCGTTTTGTTGATTGCAGGATTTCCGCGTGACCCACCGGAGAAAGCACATCGCTCTCTTGGGAGCCGGGCCCTCGCATCGCTTCGCGCGGTGTGCCCTGAACGACTTCAGAGACGGGCCACAAGGAGATTTCAGAACATGGCAACCGACAGCAGAATTCCTGGGATACAGAGCAGCTTTATCAATACCGTCGTCAGCGGCGATTGCATCCAGGTGATGCGTCAACTGCCCGCGAACAGCGTGGATCTTATCCTTACCGATCCGCCATATCTAGTGAACTATCGTGACCGCGATGGCCGCAGAGTTCGAAACGATGACGACGCATCCTGGCTCAGGCCGGCATTCGCCGAAGCCTATCGGGTTCTCGGCAAGGATCGTTTCATGATCTCGTTCTACGGTTGGACGAAGGCCGACAAGTTTCTCCAAGCATGGCGCAGTGCAGGTTTCCGCGTGGTTGGACACTTGGTGTTTCGGAAAACATATAGCTCGCAGTCGCGCTTTCTGAGTTATCGCCACGAACAAGCGTATCTGCTGACCAAGGGCAGTCCGAAGCTTCCCTCACACCCTATCCCAGATGTACTCGACATGCGCTATAGCGGCAACAAAATGCACCCCACGCAGAAGCCAGTGTCTGCTCTTTTGCCGCTGATCAAGGCGTTTACCAGAGAAGGCGATCTCGTCCTCGATCCCTTCTGCGGCTCCGGCTCTACGGGCGTTGCGGCTCTACTCGCAGGGCGCAGGTTCTGCGGCATCGAACTTGATCCCAGTTATCACCAAGTTGCTCTGGGACGAGTCGAAAGGAGGGCCGCTGTCGGACGGTCCTCTCTCATACCCCCACGTTCTTAGAATTATGGCCGCGGGCCCGGCGCGCCTCAAGACGCACTTGGTTCAGACTCAGTGGCTGAAGTCTTGACCCGCGCCGTCCCCACAGCCGCTGTGCCATCCATCGTGGGAATGCCCACCTCCGCGCTCTCCCGCGCCAAGTCTCCATCGGTTACAAACGCCATTCATCGACTTCATACTCTCCCCGAGGGGTGACGTTCTATGTATTCCTAAATGGAATAGGTGTGCTCGAAATGGAATACATCGCCGCCGCACTTCTGACTTATCTTCGCCAAAGTCCGCAGCGACAAGCGCTGCAACTCAACGAAGGAGTCCGATTTCATGGAGCCAGTTAACGTTTCACCGCCAACCACGCGCTCAACGCTTAGCACCCGTCTGCGAACTCTACTGACGTTCGCTCTGCTTGACCTGCTTACCGCACCCGCCTACGCCCAGAGCACGGGCAGTTCGCCCTGGGAGAACGCGGTCAACGTCCTCAAGACCTCATTTACCGGACCCATTGCCACCGGACTGTCGCTGGTTGCGATCGTGGTCGGCGGCCTGATGTTCGCCTACGGAGAGGGCCAGTCAAAGCGAATGCTCGCCGGGATTGTCTTCGGCGTCGGCATGGCTATCGGAGCGGTGAACTTTATGGCCTGGTTGTTCCCATAAACCCACAGCAAGGAGGTGATGCGAAATGGCACAGGGCGGCTCACGCAAGGAATATCGGCATAACAAGGTGTTCAAGGCGATGAACCGCCCACTGACCATCCTGGGCGCGGAGCGGCGATTGTTCTTTGTCGCTCTGATCTCTGGAGGCGCCGTCTTCTCGCTCATGCACTCACTACTGGGAGGAATCCTGCTCTTTGTCGTAGGGGTGATTGCTGCACAGCAAACAACAAAGTACGACGTGGAGATTCTGCGGGTGCTGATGAATTCGGCGAAGTTCCGTAGGAGGTATGACCCGATGAAGTGGCAGCCAACGGAAATACGGATTGTGAGGCACGATGTTCAAGGTTGAGCGAATCACGAATGATTGGAAGGAAGCCGGAGCGTTGCAGGCGCATATCAACCTGTACGGCTTCTGGGACGAGCATGCATTCTTCACCAAGTCCGGCGACCTTGGCGCGGTGCTCAGGATCGGCGGAATCGATTACGAGAGCCTCGATCACGCCGGGCGCGATTACGCCACGAGGCGGCTGGAGGCGGCCTTCCGGAGCTTGGACGACAACACCCGGCTGTACCAGATTCTCTTCAAGCACAACCGCCCCGAGATTGCGCACGCGGAGAATGAAGACCCGCTGGTGCACGCAGCCGTCGAACAGCGAACGGCATTTCTCCAGTCGAAGGCTGACCGGCTATACGGGATCGAGATCTTCTGGGTAGTGATGATCGACGGGAACTATAGCAAAACTGGGCTACTCCATGCACTGTCCCAGCTTTCCAAAGGTCCCCGTAGAGCGGTCAAGGAACTGTATTCGCTCCTTGCCGGGAACCGACAGCGGACACTCCTGTTCGAACAGATCACCCGTGATCGTCTGCGGTTGCAGCAGAAAGTTCAAAGTTTGAGTGGGCAGCTCAATGACCTCATGCAGGTCGAGCTGCTAGGGGCGGAGAAGACCTTCCGGCTTGTCCGGCGTCTCGTGAATTTCCGCCCCTCCAAAACTCAGGAGGCGCGGCTGCACGGGCCGCGCTTCCTCGACTGGCAGTTGTGCGATTCGGAGCTGGAGGCACATCGGGGTTACTTGCGCCTTGACGACGATTATGTCCGCGTCCTGACGCTGAAGGAACTGCCGAGCGAGACCCATCCTTTATTACTCAACGGACTTCTGGATATTCCGACGAACTTTCACGTTGTGACCGAATGGCACCCGGTCGATAACGCGGCGGCACGCAAGGAGATCAATAAGCGCCGCCGCCATTACCACAACTCCAAAACCAGCTTTCTTTCGAATCTCCAGGACCGCCAGCAGAGCACCGGGCCACGTGATGAGCTGGTGGACGATTCGAAGGAGGCAGCCATCGCCGAACTGGGGGATGCGCTCACGGCCTTGGGCATGGAAGGCAAGTTCTTCGGCGAGTTCACGCTGTCTGTGGTGGTCTATGACGAAGACCGCTCGAAGCTGGAACATGCGATTGCGGAGTTCCAGAAGCTCTTCACCACGCACGACGGTCTGCTATATGAAGAGCGTTACAACCTTCTGAATGCTTTCTTTGCCACCGTGCCCGGCAACCGTCAGTTCAATCTTCGCCGGCAATGGGCACTGAACTCAAACTATGCCGACCTGTCGTTTCTGTTCACTGTGGATTCCGGCAAACAGTGGAACGCACACCTTGAACGTGAATACCTTGTCGTGCTGGAGTCGGCACACGGAACGCCGTATTACCTCAATCTTCACAGCGGGGATGTGGCACACACGCTTGTGTTGGGCGCGACTGGCTCGGGCAAAAGCTTCACGCTGAACTTCCTGATCCAGTCGCTGCAGAAGTACAAGCCGCTCACGTTCATCTTCGATCTCGGTGGCGGCTACGAGACGCTGACGCGCGGCTTTGGCGGAACGTACCTCAATGTGGGTCTGAAGAATCCCGGCTTCACCATCAACCCGTTTTCACTTAACCCTACGCACGAGAACCTGAACTTCCTGTACCTGTTCACCAAGGTTCTGATCGAAGCCAATGGCCGTTATGAACTGACGCCTGGAGACGACAAGGCGCTGTTTGCCGCCATCGAACGGATGTACAAGCTTCCGCTTGATATCCGAACGCTCTCGAACTTCGCATCCATCCTCGGACCGCTCGGAGAGCGTCTCCACCGATGGACGCGGGCCGGGCAGTTCGGCTACTTGTTCGACAACGCCGAAGACACGCTTAGCTTCGCGCGCTTCCAGACATTCAACTTCGATGGCTGGTCGGATTACCCCGACATTCTCGAGCCGTTGCTGTTTTACGTCCTCCAGAGGGCATCCGCAGAGATTGAAAAGCCAGAGAACGCAGCTGTCTTCAAAGCCTTCGTTATCGATGAAGCTTGGATCTTTCTGAAGAACCGCACCATCCGTGACTGGATCACGCGGGCAGAGAAGACCTGGCGCAAAAAGAACGCCGCGATGATCCTGGCCACACAGTCGGTCGTGGAGTTGCAAGCCTCAGAGATGCTGCATGTAGTCAACGAGTCGTGCCCGACGAAGATCTTTCTTGCCAATCCCAATATCGACCGCACGCTGTATGCCGAGATATTCCAATTCAACGACACCCAGCTTGAACTACTGGAAAGCCTCGTTCCTAAACGCGACCTGTTGCTGATTCAGCCCGGCAGCACCAAAAAGCTGGTGCTCGAAGTAGATGCCCTCAGCTACTGGGTCGCCACCAACAACGCACGCGACAACCTTCGCAAACAGGAGTACTTCGCCAGATACGGCGCAGAGGAGGGACTGCTGCGCCTTGCCCATGATTACCCCAACCCAATGAAAGGTGACCAATGAAGAAGAACCTAGTTCTCTCGCTCATGCTGTTGCTCGCCGCCTCAGGCGGCTTCGCACAGCAGACCGCCCGCGTGGTGAAGTACCACGCGAACGACATCATCAGCGTGCATGCCAAGATGCACTACACGACTCTGATTCAGCTTCCTGCGTCGGAGAAGATTCTGGAAGTCGCCACCGGCGACAAGGACTTCTGGATCATCGATGCTACCGGCAACTACTGCTTCCTCCACCCGGCGAAGGACGCAATCCACTCCAACCTAAACCTGATTACCGATAAGGGCAGCGTGTACTCATTCACGCTCGACGAGTTGGACGCAGGCGATCCCGATCTCAAGATTGTGGTCGAGCCCTCGGATGCATCCGCAATTTCCGCTGTCAGCGGATCGCTGAAACTGGTTTCTGCTGCCGAAGTCGCAGCAGCGCAGGCGCAAGTACTGGCTGCGCAGGCTCACGCCGCGCAGGCCATTGAGCAGTTCCGCGCGGAGTATCCAACGAAAAGCCTCAAATTCGATTACAGCTACCGGAATGACAAGCCTTTCAATGTGGCCGCGATCTACCAGGACGGCCAGTTCACCTACATCAAGTCATCGGCGACGGAGAAGTTCTCGATTTACGAGCTGAAGGATGGCAAGCCCGATCTCATCAACTTCCAGTTGAAAGACGGGACTTACGTGATCCCCAAGGTGGTCGATCACGGATACCTCGAAATCGGCAAGCACCGGCTCGCTTTCGCGCGGGCGGGGCAGTAGGAGATGACGATGCCAGAGGAAAGAAAGGCTCCCGCAACCGACACAGGTGAACCGCTCTCCAGCCGTACGCCAGAACTGCGCGACCGGCGGCCACTGCCAGAAGGTGTTGTGTCGAAGCAAAGCCAATCCTACTTAATTGTGGGGTTGTCCGTGCTGATTCTGCTGGCGGTGATGTTCTCAAATAACCGCGCTAAGCCAAGCGCAAAGCCCAATGCCGCCTCTCCGGCTGTGGTCTTCTCGGATGCCAATCAGCGCAGCATTGAGGAACTGAAACGCGACCTGGCCGAGGAGCAACGGAAGAGCGAGGATCAGGCACAATCGCAGAAATCTGCGGACTCGGGGCCGTCGTTTCCGGCAGGTGGAGGAGCGCAGTCCGGCAACACTCCGAACAGTGTTCCGGCACCGGCTGAGCCTCCACGCGATCCGGTAAAAGATGCCGAGCGCGCACTGAATTTCAAAGCACGCTTCGCCTCCAACCTTGTCTCGGTCAGTGACGCCGCTGCGCATTCGGCAGCTACTCAATCATTCGGCACCGCCGGAGCAAAACTATCCGGAGACGCAGCAACTTCCGTTTCCACAAGTGCCGGGCAGAGTGGCCGCACAGCGCAAACGGGCGCGGCCACTTCGAAACAGGCGCACGAGGTAAACGTTAACTCCGCTTTTGGCCAGCCCTATGTGCTCTTCGAAGGTACAACTATCGACACAGCACTGGTGAACCGCCTCGACGGCGAATTCTCCGGGCCGGTAAAAGTCATGGTCACGAATCCGGTCTACAGCCAGGACCGTCAACACGTGCTGATACCCGAGGGCACATTCATCTTGGGCGAGGTGCAGAAGGTCTCAGGATTCGCACAGAAACGACTAGCTGTCGTCTTTCACCGAATGCTGATGCCGGATGGATACTCGGTGGATCTTGACCGGTTTCGCGGTCTCGATCAGGTTGGCGAGACCGGCCTGCGAGACAAGGTCAACAACCACTATCTTGAAATCTTCGGAGCCTCGATTGCGCTTGGCGTAATTTCCGGCGCGGCAGAGGCGACGACCAATGGTGGCTACAACCAGAGCGGCTCGGATATGTACCGGCAAGGTGTGGCGTCGAGCTTGTCACAAGAAAGCACCCACGTCCTCGACCGCTTCATCAACGTGCCACCGACAATCACGATCCGCGAGGGGCACCGGATCAAGGTCTATCCGACGCAGGACTTGCTTCTGCCAGCGTATGAGAACCACACGGTTCCGCCCAACATCTGAGCCGTGAGCCGCAACGACCACCGATAAGAGCGCCAGCCATGGCTGGCGAAAGAGAGGGTTCGATGAAACAGGGAAGGCTTTGCTTGCTCATTTTCACGCTCGCCGCATTGCTCGTGCCTTCGGCACATGCGCAGTGGGCCGTCTTTGACGCCACCAACTATGCCAACGCAGTGAAGGAGTTTAGCCAACTCCAGCAGATGTACACGACGGCCAACCAGACCCGCGACCAGATCATTCAAGCGTATAACCTCGCCTACCAGATGTCGCGGATGCCCCAAAACTTTGCGGCTCGCTATCAGTCTAGTTTTTCGCAGTGGACCAATGTTTCATCGCCGAATACGTACGGCAACACGTCGGCATGGAACGATGTGTTGAATCTCGGCAGCCCAAGCCGGGCGTCTGTGGCATACAGCAGCGCTGTGATCCAGCCGCAGTCTTATCCAGGCACAAGCCTCGCATCGCAAGATGCTCTGACACAGGCGGCGATCAAGAACCAGTACGCCACCTCCGAGTTGGGGCAGGGCACAATCACCAATACGCTTTCCACCTTGGGTACTGTGCGGTCGAACTCCGAGGTCTTCTCGCAGAAGCTCGCCAACCTCGAAGCCGACACATATTCGACCGACCCCAACCAGCAGACCGAGGTGGCCGTGCTGGGAAAGATCAACACGGCGACACTGCTACAGATCCACTCACAGCAAGACACCAACCAGATCCTTGCCGCCTCCGTTGCTCAGCAGGCACTCGCCGAGAAACAGCGCTTGGATGAGCGGAACCGGCTAATCAACCAGGCGATCTATTTCCAGCAGAACTTTCCCAACACCATGCAGCGCACGACCGGCGGTGTCAGCACTTCGATTCAGTCGATCTCGTTGAGCACCAGTGGAAGGTAATCAATGAATCAGAATCCTTTCACGTTTCTCGGTCAGGCCGTCTCTCAATTGCTTACCACCAAGAGCGCGACATTTCAGACGATGGGCCTGCATATGTTTCGCGGCTTGGCGGTGATCCTGATTGTCTGGTTTGGGGTGAAGGCCGCGCTGTCCGCCGCTCATGGACACGGCGGCTTCAACTTCGCCCGATTTGCCGATCTGATCCTGCTGATCGCGTTCGGTCTCGGCATGCTGACCTACTACTCGACGCCCATTCCGGGCGTCGGGTACAGCTTCAGCGACCTGATTACGCAGGAGGCATTGCAGCTTTCCGGACAGATCGAATCCGACCAGACGCAGCAGATTGCCGATGCCGTGGTGAACGCCGAGACGCAGCTCGGCAGTCCACCGGGCATCTTCAGCTTTCACGAATCGCTGACGTTCATCGTCATGGCCATTGCGCTGGCAGCGATGCAAGCCACGGCGTTCGCCATCATCGCCTACGGCTACGTGGCTTCCGCCGTCTGTGTACTGCTGGGACCGATCTTCATTCCATTCTTCATCGTGCCGAAGATGGACTGGCTCTTCTGGGGATGGGTCAAAGCATTCCTTGGCTTCAGCTTCTATCAGGTCGTGGCCGCCGCCTTCATCTTCGTCTTCTCGAAGGTGTTACTCGGAATGCTTGCGGTCATCGGCCCACTCTCGCTTTCGAATGCCTTCACCATCCTGCCCGCGCTGCTGGTGACGCTGTTTGTCTGCATCTACGGGCTGATCAAAATCCCCGAGCTGACGGCGTCGATCTTCGGAGGCCGGTCCGGTTCTTGGGTAAACCCACTGGGATAAGCTCAAATGACAAAAACAAAACACACACTTCCGATTACCGAAGCTGGCCAGAGATATCTCGAACTCTACGCCGAGCCAGTCGTCACCAACACATACTTGAAGGTTGCGATTCTTGTGCTGGCAGCCGTGTCGTCCGTCTCGCTCTATCTTTTATATAGAGCGCAGACGGCGGCGCTACAACTCGAACCACTCATCATCTCTGTGACCGACTCCGGGCGCGGGCAGGTGATGCGCTATGACGATTTCCGCTCGATTCCCATCGAGCGCGTCAGCAAGTACTACCTGGCCCGCTGGGCCGGGCTCTACTACGGGCGCAATCACGCAACCCTGCATCGTGACTTCGCCGAGTCGCTGAACTTCTTTTCCAACGACCTGCAAGGAGCGACGCTTGCTCAGGTGCGCAAGGTCAACACTCTTGACGCATTTCTGCTCGACCCCAGCCAGCCAAACGTGGACATCGAGATTAAGGCCGTGGTGCTGGAGGACACGCGGCAGTCGCCATTCCGCGCTCACGTTGAGTTTGAGAAGGTCTTCCGATCCATTGGCGACCAACAGGAGCAACGCCGCGAACGCTGGACGGCCAACATCGTCTACGGCTTTCGCGAGGACGTTCCCAACCAGATGCTGCTGTCGAATCCGCTCGGACTAGTCATTAGCTACTGCCGTGAGGATCAGGCGTTCGGGCACTGATGACGATGCGATATCTCTCCGTGTGTTCGGGCATTGAGGCGGTTACGGTTGCGTGGCAGCCGCTAGGCTGGCGTGCCGTCATGTTTGCCGAAATCGATCCATTCTGCGCCCGGGTTCTGCAGGCGCGCTATGGAGCGGCTCGCCCGATCCATATGCCGAGTCCGAACGTCGCGGATACACGGAGAGAAGCGAGGCAGCGCGCCGCAGCCATTCGCAATGTGATCGCGTTGCCAACACAAGGGGCCATTCCGAACTTTGGCGACTTCACCCGGATCGGAGCAGACGACTGTGGAGCAATCGACCTTCTGGCCGGAGGAACACCTTGCCAGTCTTTCTCAATCGCCGGTAAGCGAGCGGGACTGGACGATGCTCGTGGCAACCTCACCATCGAGTTTGCTCGACTTGCTGGCCGCCTCCGGCCCCTATGGCTGGTGTGGGAGAACGTCCCCGGCATCCTGTCAATTGATGGAGGACGGACGTTTGGAGGCTTCCTCGGAATGCTGGTCAAACTCGGGTATGGGATCGCCTACCGGATTCTTGACGCTCAGTTCTTTGGAGTACCCCAGCGCCGCCGCCGTGTCTTCGTTGTCGGATGTCTTGGAAACTGGCGAGGTGCCGCGTCGGTACTTTTTGAGCACCACAGCCTGTCGGGGAATCCTCCGCCGCGCCGAGCGCCGAGGGAAGACCTTGCCCCGACCCTTAGCGCACGCACTCATGGCGGTGGCGGACCAGGAACGGACTTCGACCTCGACGGTGGACTGATCACGCACGCGCTCTCAGCGGACGGATTCGATGCAAGTGAGGATGGGACCGGCAGGGGGACGCCGATCACACCAATTCTGGAAGCAGGCGCGCGCACCGGCAAATCAAGCGGCGATCCACGCTGCGGCATTGGCATCGGTAATTCCGGCGATCCGATGTTCACGCTGCAATCGGGGAAACAGCACGCCATTGGCTTCAACCTTCGCGGGCGCGACGACGGAGCCATGCCGGAGATGACAGACGCAGCAAGCCTGCGGTCGGCGACAGGGGGAAGCAGCAACAGCTATATCGCCTTCTCGGCAAAAGATTATGGCGCGGACATGGGTGAGCTTGCTCCCACGTTGCGTGGCATGGGGCACGACGGAAGTTATGCGAATGGTGGCGGGCAACTGGCCATAGCTTCCGTAAGTACTCCTTTCGATGCCCTGCAAATCGATAGCTCGGACCCCGAGGGCGAAACTCCTGATCTGCTCATCCAGGGTATGGCGGTGCGGCGTCTTACCCCGCGCGAGTGTGAGCGCCTCCAGGGATTTCCAGATGACTACACGCTCGTTGAATATCGCGGGAAGCTGGCAGCCGATGGTCCCCGCTACCGGGCGCTGGGCAACAGTATGGCGGTTCCCGTCATGCGTTGGATTGGCGAGCGCATCACGGCAGTTCACGCTCTCCTCTGTCCAGCGGAGGTTCCATCGTTCGAGCGAGAACGCGAATGAGTGGCGGATTCCAGCTTGGGCTGAAGACTTCTTGCCGATCGTGCGGGTTTCGGAAGCTGGTGCGCACCGTCTACTCCGTAACCATTTCTGAGCCTGCTTGCTGGGCGGGAGGCGAAAGCAATGCGGTGCTCGTAGCGGTGTATTCGCCGCCATGCTTTGCCGCTGTGGAGTGGCTGGAGGGTTGGGTTGCCGAAAGCGCGGTTTCCGGAGAATGCGTCCTCAATGCCATCCCTTTTCTCGCGGGAGGTTTCAGTCGAGCCATCCCTCCAGTTTTTCCCTGCTCTCTCTCGGTCACCCGCTTGGTGCTTTGCCTGCGCCCTGCGGGAGCTGCGCGGCTCTGCTTTTCCGGTTCCTTCCACAACAAATCTCCCGCGCACACTTCGCGCGGCTTCGGCCCTTGCGGGCGAGATTTCTTGCGGCCCCTTCCCGAAAAGCGCCGCTTGCCCTTGGGAGCAGGGCACCCTCGCGTCGCTTCGCGCATGGGTGTCCCGAGTGATATCCGGGCAAAAACAAACACGGAGGAAACAACAATGGCTCTCTACGAAAACACCATCCGGCTGAAGGGTTTCATCGGCAAGGACGCCGAGACCAAGGCAACCGCCAACGGCAACACGTTCACCGTCTTCTCACTTGCCACCAAGTCCAGCTACAAGGATAAGCAGTCCGGCGATTGGATCTCGCACACCGAGTGGCACCGCATCATCAGCTTCGGCACCGCTGCCAAATACGCACAGCAGTTACAGAAGGGCGACTACGCCGAGGTCGAAGGCGAGCTACGCAGCAGCGAATACGAGGCCGAGATCGGCACCGGCAAGACCCAGCAGTCCAGCAAGCGCCGCAGTTGGGAAGTGCGCGCCAGCATCGTTCGCAAGCTGGAACGCACTGGCCCTGCCGAGTCCGAAACTATCAGCGAGGACGATGCCGTGTAAGCGGCTCGTTCTCGCACCAGGAGGTGTGACATGACGCTCTTCGAAAACACCGTCACATTGCGTGGGTTCCTCGGCAGCGATGCCGAGGCGCCTACTTCGGATGGTATCCGCAGTGATTCCTTCGCCGTCCTCACCGTTTACATCGCAACCGGCACATGGAATAAGCAGACGAGCGAGTGGGTCTCGCGTACCGAGCGGCACCGTGTGATTTGCATAGGACCGTACTTTTGCGGCTTCACTCGGGGCATGAAGCGTGGCGACTACGTCCTGATTGACGGCGTGTTGCGCGCGTTCGAATACGGCAGTGAGGTTCATGCACTGAGTATTCGCCGACTGGAATGCCCTCCGGTTGGCGTTGACGAGGGTGAGGAGGATTGACCCTCCATATCCCGCGAGCGGAGAGGCTGCCGTCTTCTCCGCTCGTATCTTTGTTCATCGCCGCGTTCGTCGCGGCCTGAGGAGGGAGGATGTTCGCAAATGCAGTCTTCGTTGCCACTTTAATCTTTCTCGCACTCGGCGTGTGGCTCGGTGGTGAACTGCGCTTCCTGACGCCGTGGCGCAGCCTGATCGTCCATCAGTACACGCGTGACATTGCCATCTATTGCGCGCTGCTTTTTGCCAACATCCTCGGCCCGGCCATCTGGATTGAACGCAAGTTCTTCCTGCGTGACACGGGCCGCAAACTCAAGCACCTCGACCAGGAGATACACAGTGGACACAGCGAACTCTCAGAAGAAATCACCGCGCAATTCGGAGACAACGAAAGGAGTCAATTCAACTATGAGTAACGACGTACCACGCAGAACACACAGCACCGACCCGGATCACGAACAGTACCTTGACCGCTCTATTGATCTTGTCGCCCGCGTGCGTGCGGCCAAGGAGGCTGCACAGCGCGAGATGGAATCCTTCGGCGATGTCTCCGAATACGAGATTCGCAAGATCTACGGACAAAAGACCGAGCTGCCATATGACGAGGCGGACGACGCAAACGACGGCTCGCCTCAACAGTCTCGTGCGACCGTGCATGTGGAGGCCGCTGAATTACCGGTGCCAGTGGCGTCACCTCGTGACCGACGCGAGCCCTCCGACGAGTCGACTTTAGACGAGTCTGCTCCGCAAACGCCTGACAACGAGGAAGAGTAATGCGCTTCGATCTTCCTCACGATCTTCCGCACAGTCGCCGTCCGGAACCCGATCCGCCGCTCGAACCCTCACCGGTCGAGCGGCTGCGGGCGAGCCTCGATGAGCGCGCCGGGGAAAATCGGGGACCGGAATCGCCTCAACCCCGGCACACCCATTCTCTGCCGGTTAATAAGCTGCGCGAAGTCAGAGAACGCGCTGTCTTGCCAGAACTTCACGTGGATCATCGTCCGCGCCGCGAAAGCCTACCGCGACAGGCTGTTGATCTAGCGTTGCGCGCGGAAGAACAGAAGGTGCTGACTGAGATTGGCCGGTTCCGCGTGATTGCCACGCGTGACCTGGACGCGGCCGTCTATGACGGGCGCACGTCTCGTATGGAGCGCGACCTGGCGTTTCTTCGGGAGAAAGGCCTGATCACTGTAAACGCTGTCAATGCTCGCCGCGATGGGCGCGGCGGAAAGGTGCAACACCTGGAGGTCGTGACGCTAACGAAAGCTGGCCGCGACCTCGCCCGCCAGAGTGCGGATCTGCCGCAGAATCAGAAGCTGTACGTCGGGCTGGTCAAGCCGCGCGAGGTTGAACACGACTCGCAGATCTATCGAGCCTACCTCAAGGAATCAGAACGGATTAAGCACGCTGGAGGCAAAAACCTCCGCGTCCAACTCGACTTCGAACTCAAGGCCGAGATACAGAAGGCCATCTATGCCGAACGCAAGGCTGATCCCGCGCGTGACCTGAGCAACATCAAGCAGCAGGTCGCCCACGACCTTGATCTTCCTTTTGTTAACGCCGGTATACAGATTCCCGATGCACGCATTCTGTATGACCTCGACCGGGAGGGCGACCGGAATATGGATCAGGGCTCACGCACCGGGCACGAGGACATCGAGGTACTTACCGCTGCCTATCGCCCCGGCCATCTTCGCAACAAAGCTCAGGCCGGGTTCCATATGTATGCATCCGCCTCCGATCACGCCACTCTGACCGCCAAGGCCGAAGGCGATCACCACATGCTCGACAACATTCTGGAGCTATAGCATGACCGTCGATCCCATCATCGCACTGGAATCGCTCGGCTACACCGGGCGTGAAGCAGCGTTCTTGTATCTGGTCGCCATTCACTCCGGATACTTTCTCCGCCGCCAGTTCAACTACTTCATCGACCGTCGGCTCGGATCGCTTGCCCATCACTTCATTGAGAAGGCGAGAGTAGCTGGCCACATTGAGGTGATCGACTACGGCCAGGGCCGCTTCGTCTACCACCTGTACTCCAAACCAATCTATCGGCTTCTCGGCAACGCCGAGTCGCAGAACCGTCGAAGGAAGGGTGACGCCCTGATTCGCGTGCGTCTGATGGCACTCGACTATGTTCTCGAAAACAACGATGAACATTATCTGGAAACCGAGCAGGAGAAGCTGAATTACTTTTGCAAGGTTCGGGGTATGGCTCCCGGATTCCTCATGGGTGAGCAACGCCGATTGCATGATTTCGTTGGCATGTTTCCGGTCTCGCTAGCCGACCGGGAACACGCAGCCTCATCGCTGGTGAGGCTGGCCTTCATGGACGAGGGGTTACTTTCTTTGAGGAAGTTCTCGCGATTCCTCACTGATGTCGTCCCGTTGTTGTATGCGCTCGAAAGATTCGAGGTGATCTATGCCGCGACCTCCGAGCGCAATTTCTCCTCGGCCCGTGAGCTTTTCCGGCGGCACTTCGCACCGGCTCCTATCTCACGCCAGCAGACGCTGGGAGATTTTCGCCGCGACTCGGTACCAACACGTGTTGCGAATCATTCGGCGACGGATGCCACCTTCACCACGCTGCTCTTCGAATACACCTATCCCAAGCTCCTGCGAAACGAACCCCATGAGTCTGCACGGCAGTCGAATGTCCAGTCTCTCAATCAGGAGGAAATCGCTTGAATACCAAGAAGATGCAAATGCAGCAGGGTCACTACCGGGGTGATACGGGGGTGGGAGCGACCCACCCTAGCCGGGTTGCCGCGGACGCTGGTCGCTCCCACCCCCGTATTCATTGCGCATCCGTCGCGGATACAGCCCGGATCAACCCTGGATGTCGAGACGATTTGGCGCAGATCGCAGCCGGATCAGAGAAGCATCGACTCTGCATCCATGACCGATGCTCGGCCAGAAAACAAAGGAGGGGCAATGAATAAGCTGAAGATCGAACGTGGAGTCAGCCGCATCAAGCGCGCCAAGCTCCAGTCCTCCATCGACCAATCCATCGCGAATGATATCGAACTGATGGCTGAGTGGTCGGACAACGAAACCCACTACATCGTAAACGAACTGCTGCGCTATGCACTGGCGCAGTCCGAGGAGTTCCAGCAGTACAAGGCACAACGTGCAGCGAATCCGTCGCGGAGTGATGTTGTATCCAAGCCCGCTTCGGCAACGGCGAAAGCTTCAGCAGATCCGACTTCCAAGCGAGATACAGCGCCAGCTGGCACGATCACCCGCACATAGAGATAAGGAGAGGAGCATCATGCAATTGCTACGAGGTATAGAGCGATTTACGCAACCACTGATCGCGCACCGCATTCTGGTTTCAGCTGGCTTGAGTGCGGCTTGTGGAATCGTGCTCAACAGCCTTTACCCACTCCACGAAATGAATCCGTTGCTTCAAATGATCGCCCTCCAGCGGTCTGCGATCTATCACGGTCTCGTGGGAAGCTACATGCTGTTCCAGTTCACTACTCCGTTCCTGGTAGTCTCCATTCTGCTCTCGATGGCCTATGTTCACTTCTATTCTCCAGATGTGAATAGGATTGCTGGGCGGCTGCCACAGTATCCCGATCCACGGACTCGCCAGAACTTATCGCTGGTTCTTGGCGAGGTTCATGATCAGTTGACGCCTCGGCCATCGCCCGCACCAATCTGGCTTACGCTCCCCGAGCGTGGTCTGTACACCGGCATCGCCGTCATCGGCGCAATCGGGTCTGGCAAGACGCAGGCCTTGATCCTGCCGGCAATGCGGCAACTCTTTGCCGATTGCGCAAACAATCCTCAACGGAAGTTGTCGGGAATCGTTCTCGAAGTCAAAGGCGATCTCTGCCGACAGCTGAAGAGGATTCTCGGAGGCTGCGGGCGTGAGTCCGATTACATCGAAGTCTCACTCGACGGAGATTTCCGCTACAACCCGCTGAATAATTCGCTCGATCCGTACGCGCAGGCCTTCAATATCGCCTCCATCATCACCGCCATCTGGGGAAGAGGCAAAGAACCCTTTTGGCAGCAGTCTTACACCGACCTGGTCCGCTACATCATCCTGCTGCATCGCGTCCGCGATGGCTACGTCACACTGCTCGATGTTTTCCGTACTGTGATCAGTGCGGGAGCACTGGAAAATATGTTAAGGGATGTTGGCAGGCGCTTCACAGGAGCGGCTTTCGTCGGTGTGGGTAAGCCGCAGTATCAGAGACACAATGTGAGGTTGGCCAGGTATGGGTTCCTCTGGAATCGGACGCTCAAAGAATTTGTTGCGCGCTGGAGTGCGGAACTCGAATCGGATCTCACCTATGAAACCGGGATCACCGCCACCTTGTATATGCGCAAGCTGGACGACCCGGCAGCACATGCACGATTCCAAAGCGTCCACTACTGGTACTGGGAACACTGGAAGTTCTTCCGCTCCGAGGTCAAGACCTCGATCATTCAGGGTATTGCGGTGTTCCTCTCGTTGTTTGAGACCGATCCGGATGTGCGCCGTGTCTTCTGCCCACCAAAAGATCTCTATGCCGGACAGAAATCCAAAGACGATCCTGCTGGACGCGTGTTGCCGCCGTTCGATGAACTCATCGAATCAGGAAAGATTGTCGGCCTGAACTTCCCCGTGGCACTGAACCCGGCGCTGGCGAAGATCATCGGCACCATGATGAAGATCGACTACCAGCGGGCTGTGCAGCTGCGTATTCCGAAGATGGAGGCCGACCCGAGCCGTTACTTCCGTCCCACGGTCTTCATCTGCGATGAATATCAAAACTTCGCGACCGTCGGTGGCGATAATCCAACCGGAGACGAGCGGTTCCTGTCGATCTCGCGCCAACCGAAGTGCATCCCCATCGTGGCTACCCAGAGCATTTCGTCGCTTACTGAAGCCTTGCCCAATGAAGGCGTGAAAACATTACTCCAGGCCTTCCGCACCAAGGTATTCCTGTCCACCTCGGATCCAGACACGGCGCGCTTTGCCTCTGAGCTGTGCGGCAAGACGGATCGCACCCGCATCAGCTATAGCGTCTCCGAATCCAGCACCAATGCCAACGTTGGCTGGTTGAGTGGGCGGACATCGTCAAACAAGGGATCGATATCAGCCTCCAAGCAGTATCAGAAACACAAGGAGCCGATGTTCGAGGAACGTGTGTTCTTCGAGTTGAAGAATGCACAGGCCATTGTTACCGCCTTTAATGGCGTAAGTCCATTGCCTGCGACCTACTGCTACCTGAAGCCGGATTTCATGCCCATCGCGATGACGTGGTTCGAGCAGGAGCGGATCGACTTTGATCCAGAGAGGGTCGAACGATGAGCTTTGCGGTGATTCTGCCGTTTCTCAAGCCAATCCGTCATCTGCTCGAAGCCGATACCGTCTCGGAGATCATGGTCAATCCCGATGCATCCGTCTGGATAGAAGAGGACGGCCAGATTCAGGCCCTGCCGGGAATCCGCTTCGAGGAAGGCGCGTTGTTTACGGGGCTTGAGGTGATCGCCAATCGCTTCGGGAAGAAACTCGATGCCGACTCACCCATCATGAATCTTCGGCTGCCCGACGGCAGCCGCATGGCCGCCTTGATTCCTCCAGTGGTCAATCCCCGGCCCATGATGACTATCCGCAAATTCACGTCACGGAATTTTACCGTCGATGATCTGATCAGTCGCAGGATGCTGACGGAAGAGCAAGCGGAGACGCTTGCTGTCTCCGTGCAGCGTGGCGACAATCTGCTGATCTCCGGTGGCACCGGTACAGGAAAGACTACCCTGCTGAACGTTCTGTCCACCTACATTCCACAACACGAGCGCATTCTGGTTCTCGAAGATACGGCTGAGCTATGCATAAGGAAGCCGCATGTCATCTCGGCCGAAGCTCAGCTTGATACCCACAAGAGCCAGATCAGCTTTGCCGACCTTCTCAAGGCAGCACTCCGCCACCGGCCTGACCGGATCATTGTAGGAGAGATTCGAGGCACAGAAGCTCGTGTCCTGCTCGATGCACTGAACACCGGTCATCGCGGATCATTAACGACCATTCATGCCAATGGAGCCGAGGAGGCATTGCGGCGGCTGGCGCACCTCGCTATGCGGGGTTCGGGCAATGTGCAACTCCATGAAGCAGTGGAAGAGTGCCGGCACTCGATCGATCTCGTCGTACACATTGCTCGGCACGATGGGGTGCGCGCGGCCAAGGAGATCGTTCGTTCGGCAGAAATCCGGCGTGCAGGAGGTTCTTGAGAGGTGCGCGTTGGGACGGCGTAATAGCCTTACTGAAGATTCAGCTTGAGACTCTGAAGTTGGGACGTCAAAAATAGAATAAAGTTTCCAAGAGCACCGTGCATAAGATCTCGTCTCGCAAACATCGCAGTCTGGATCTGCAGAAACCGGTCTGCCATAGGCTTGAACACGACTCCTGGATGAGACAAGCGCGACGCGGATCGAGGCAACAGCGCCAGTCCAAATCCGCGGGAGGCCATGTCGATTGCATGCATGAATGATCCCATCTCCTGGTAAACGGGATGAGCTCCCGTATCCTCGATGTACTCAATCGTCTGATCGTAAAACGCGGGGTGCAGTTTTCGAGGAATCCAGAGGAGTATCTGGCCGTGCAGATCCCTCAAGGAGAGCGAGGCGCGTTGAGCCAGCCCGTGGTTCTTAGGAACGCAAACGCAGAATGCTTCCCGAGCGACCTGTTCCACCCACAGGTCGCGATCTTGGATTGGCTGTATCCCGAGTGCAACTTGAACTTGTCCGCGCAGAACCTGCTCGATAAGTTCCTGCGTGTTCATGCTCTCCAGTTCGGGGCGCGGTTCCAGGATTCCTGCTGCACCGGTGCTTTGCGCCTCCAAATCTGGGAGATTCAGGTGGTAAAGCGTCGGTAGCAATGCGCCGTTGGCATAAGGAGAGTAACCCAGACGAATCAAGCCGTTATTGATCCTCGCGGAATACAGTGCCAGATCCCATGCCCGCTCGGAGTGACGCAATGCGCGTTGCACTTCAGGAAGTAGGGCACGGCCCGCTGGAGTCAGCTTGAGTCTTCGTCCGGAACGATCGAATATCTTGGTGCCGAGAGTCTGCTCCAACTTCGCAATCCGCTTTGTGACAAAGGATTGAGTCGTATGCAGCCGCTGGGCCGCCCTCGAAAAGCTGCCTTCCTCGGCAACGATCGCGACGTAAACCTGTGCTTGAAGGAACCCATGTTCCAACATGACCAGCGCCCCTTGAGATCGAGACAAATTGTCTTTCGACCGTTCGAAAATCTTGATCTTGAGAGTGCAGACGCCAACACCGGCAAAGGGCGTCTACGGACTATCACGTCTTTCCCCAAAGGACGTGAGGAACGGTATACTGCGCCACATCATGAGTTCGCAGATGTCTTGTCTCTGGAGTGGTCGGAATCCCGACCAGAGGTACACGGCGTGAAGAGAAACAGTAGTTTCTCAGGCATTCCAAGGCAGAACCGATATGGGGGTCGATTTGCGGTATATCCATAACGAGTATTCGGCGATGGATGCGGAGACGCATCTGAGGCTTTCCGGAGCTCCAGAGTGCTAGCCTTGCTAGACGGGCTTGGTTCAGAAATTCCTGGTATGGCATACACCTATGAACGAGATGCTCCAAAGCAGGAAAATCAAAGAATTGGGGAACTTCTGGCTGGAAGCCTAACCACCCACGCTTATCCATCCCTGATTAGTAGGCGAGAAAAAACTAGTTGTAATGCTTTGGAGTGCAGACGGCAAGATCATCTGACACGACGAGGAGGCATGACTGCCCATCTAGTTGAATGGTTTCGGCGGAATATTGAGAGAGAATGCAGTCGCCCGATTTGGTGCGGAGCCGAGCCACGGCGTTTCGGACCGAACTACCTCCCCTCACCTTTGCGACTAACTCTTCGCGCTCTGCTGGGTCCACCCAGAAGCGAATCTCGCCAGCTGTGCGACCAAGGATTTCTGCTCTCGTGTAGCCAAAACGGCGCTCGAATGCTTCATTGACTTCAACATACCGGCCTTCGGCCAGAGTGGTGACGGAGAATGCAATCGGGCTCGAACGGAACACCTTTTGAAATCGGTCTTCTGAGGCCAGGTTCTGTTCCTCTGCTTCCTGAAGTGCTCGCTTTGCCCTTTCAAGATCGGCAATTCGCCTCTCTAACTCTTCCCTATAGATCGCAGCCCGCGCAAACAGTCGAGAGTTTTGAATTGCTACGGCAGCAGGAATCGCAAGGCTCTTGGCTAGGCGAAGGTGCTCCGTCGTGAATATCTCTGGAGAGGAGTGGACGAGCGACAACAGCCCAAGTGCTTGATCTCCGGCGAAGAGCGGCACGCACAGCCATGATCGCAATTCACATTGACCATGGAAGGAATGCCATTCACTTTCATCTTTTGTGTCCCGCAGTAGAATTCCGCTCTGGGTGTGCATTGCTTTCCCCAGTAACGGATGCTCGGAAGTATTGAAGGTCATCTGGCACGAAAGAGATTCCTTCGCTATGGCTGGAGCCAGTACCTCGCGCGCCAGAAAGAGTCGCGTTTCCGTTTCCGCCAGCAATACTTGCGCAGACTCGAATGGCACCAATTGCTGGAGCGAGAGCAGCAGCTTTTCAAGAACAAAGTCCATGTGAAGGTCCTGCGTTATCGCCAGCGTAGCCTTACGCAGCGCATCTGCCTCAGACCATGCGGACCGTGCCAATGCCAGATTTCCCCGAACTTCCTCCTCCGCGCGGCGCCGTTGCGTGATATCCCGAAGAATCATCAGGTGCAATCCCGGCAAGAAACCAGCCCGCGCGGTGAATTCCACGAACACCGCAGAACCGTTGCCCAACAGAAATTCAGCGGTGCCGTGATCCCGTTTCTGTTCCCGAATGCGGGACCACGTCGCGTCGAATTCCTCGGTGTGGCGGAAAAAGGTTGCCAGAGTCTGGCCGATCAATTCGGTCCGGGACACATGTAGAAGCTGCAGTGCTGCGGGGTTCACATCCCGGCAAACGCCGCTGTCGTCGAGGATTAAGATCGTGTCGAGAGCATTTTCGAAAACAGACTGAAACTCCCGTTCGGATCTCTGAAGCGCAGTTGTGACCTGGCGTTGTTGCTTATGAGCGGCCCTCAAGAAACGTGTGTGAAACAGGAAAACGGAGCCCAGCGCAGCTAGGACGAATAGAAGTACGATTTCGGAAACGCGCGGAGTTTGAATCTTCGCCGTGTAGGCCGCCACCAGCAAGGCCAGCGCAGCGCAACAGGTGAGAGCAGAGCCAATTCTCCAGCTGAGGCCGGTCGACGAGCGGGACAAGGACACGCGGCGAGAAAAATCGATATGAGTCATCGGCCCATGAAGCAAAGAAAGGCTCTTTGCTTTCCTTAACAAGAACCAGATAAACAAATGCTTGTGCCAACATAAGCATCGTTTGGGCCAGAATGGTACGCGAGCAGCCTCGAGACGTCAAGGCTGGTTGGAGCGGCTTCGGTAACTGTCTTCCGCCGAAACCGTGAACCTGCAGATGGACCTGAGAATAAAGGGATTACAGAACGGCGACAGGATTTCTAAAGAACCGAGAGAATTGAAGAACGTGCTTAACCCGCAGTGGGCCTGCTATTCGTCGGAAACCAGCATAAGGCGATAGTATCTGCGGAGCCGCTTGACGTCGGTTGTCTGGATGAAATGGGTAATCTTCTCTCGTATCACCTCGGCGGTATCATCCGTACCCTCGAAGAAAAAGAGATCACTCATTGAAACGCCCAACTCCCTGGCGATTTTAGCCATGACTTCAAGGGGAGGGGTGTCAATGCGACCAGTTTCGACCCGGGTAATGTAGTTTGTCTCGCGACCAATTCGCTCTTCCAGTTGGCTTTGACTCAGCCCACGGGCTTCGCGCAACGCGCGAATTCGTTCTCGGAACAGCTTGGTTTCATCTGACCCCATCAACATTGACGTTAGAGAGATGAGTGGCTCAATAACAGTACGTAATAGGTAGTTTATGATTGATAAAACATACGTCTAGTGTATGATGTTTGAACTAATCGGCTCTGACCCACCTGTTAGGGCGCGTACATCCGAGATTGCTCCATGCGGTGAATGAGTTCAGAGGGCCGAACGTCCAGACATTTAGCAAATCTGACGATCATTCTGATTGTTGGACTTTGAATTCCGCGTTCTACGGCGCTTATGTACGTCCTGTCTATTCCACTCTCGGTGTACAGGTCCATCTGGGACATGCCCCGACTTTTGCGAACCGCTCGCAAGGCTTCTCCGAACGCCTTTTCTGGTCCGAATCGAGGTTGAACTTGTTTGCGCCGTTTATCCATCCCGGCATCAATGTTGGCAAGCTGTTGGTTATAATCCAACGGATTATAACCAACATTTCAACACTGGAAAGTGCGCCTGATTTGTGGGTGCAGCCGAGATCGGAGGCAGCATGAGTTCAGAGGCTGCCCGCTATTTCCCTCGGATTATTGGTGACGGCGACGAGGAGAACCGTCCCAGGAGCGGAGAGGAACCAAACCCGCTATCCGAAGCTGAAAGCGCGCGAAATCCCACCGATTCTCCATCCGTATCCAGCGAAACCGGACGTGCAGCTTGTGCTGCTGAGCCTTCCGATGAAATCTTGTTGAGTTGGGTCTCCCTCGGTGACCGGGAAGCTCTCGCACTCCTGTTTCGGCGATTTGCCAGAGTGGTGCGGTCCGTAGCTTTTCGTATCTTGCGTGATGAGGCAGAGGCGGACGATCTGTTGCAAGATTTGTTTTTGTTCATACACCGCAAGTGCGGAATCTTTGACCGCACAAAGGGGTCTGCCCGCTCCTGGATCGTCCAGATGACCTACCAGCGCGCGATTGACCGCCGCCGGTACCTGATCTCCCGCCATTTCTATACCCGCGTGGACCTCGACGACCCTGCGATGAAGATATCCGACCCTCAAGGAGAGACTCTCGCGTTCGACCAGTCTCTGGAGGCGGCGCTAGGCAGGACAAGGCTTGAGGAAATAGATGAACTGCTTACGGATGACCAGCGAAAGACGATCCGGCTTTTCTTTTTTGAAGGCTACACTTTGGAAGAGATCGCTGAAAACCTGGGGCAGCCAATCGGGAATGTCAGACACCATTACTACCGCGGGCTGGAGAGAATGCGGAAGCACATCCTGAAGAAGAAATTGCGCAACAATTGGGCGATATGATACAAGGTAGCTCCGAACTAGGAGCAGAGGCAGTGCCGCAACCTGAATCCCATGACGAGTTTCTCGAACTCTGCGCTCTTGCCACCTCGGGCTCATTGACCGGAGAGGAGAGAAAGCGGCTGGAGGAACATCTGGCGATCTGTCCTTCCTGCCGGGAGTCCATGCGGCAGTATGAAGAGACGATCACTACAGTAATCCCCGCCCTGGCACCAGGAGATTTCCCAAAGAATCTTGAAACCGACCCCACCTGGTCGCAGGAGCGTGCGGAAGCATTGCTCTTCGCCCGCCTGGCAGAAGAAGAACCCGCGAATATATCGGCGGCGGAGAGGGCACAGACGGTTTACGAGTCTGCCCCTCCCAGTTCCTTCAGTGCGAATTTGGGAGAGGATATCTGGCGTCACGTGTGGCTCCAATACGCTGCAGCCATCCTGCTCGTCATCGCTCTTGGCCTGTGTGCATATCAAATCGGAATGCGCCATGGCACCGAGAGTGCAAACATTGTAGCCAATCTTTCTCCGAAACCCGGCGCATTGGCCCAAAGCCAAGTCAATAGGGCCGGAAACGAATCTTCCCTTAGCAGCGAGGACAGACCCCAGCGTGATGCGATTATTGCTGGCCTGCGTCAGCAGCTTGCGCAACAGACGTCGGAACTGACGCGGTTGCGAACGGCACAAACCAGGCTGGAGGCTGAGTCGCAGAGCTGGGGAGCGGATCGTGACCGCCTGGCTCAGGAGCGCGAGACTCTGGCGCAGCAACTCAGCAGCGCGCAAGTGAAGGTGCAGAACATTGAGCAGCAGCTCGATGCTTCGACGCGCCAAACCTCTCAGGATGCCGCGCGCGTAGCCAGCTTGACAGCAACTGTCAATGAACTAACACACACAGTTCATGATCGCGAACAGGAGAATGAACAGCAACGCGAATTACTCGCGCATGACCGCGACATTCGGGAACTCATTGGAGCGCGGGACCTCTATATTGCGGAAGTGTATGACGTGGCCCGCACAGGCGCGACGCAGAAGCCGTATGGGCGTGTGTTCTATACGAAAGGAAAATCATTGATTTTCTACGCCTATGATCTGAACCAGCAAAACGGTATAAAGAATGCCAGCACCTTCCAGGCGTGGGGCCGACGCGGAACTGACCCGCAGCAATCGGTCAGTTTGGGGATGTTCTACGAAGACAACGCCACCAAGAAGCGCTGGATCATGCGCGCGAACGACCCAAAGACGCTTGCCCAAATCGATGCTGTCTTCGTAACCGTCGAACCCAACGGCGGAAGCCATCGGCCAAGTGGAAAGCCATTTCTGTTTGCCTATTTACGAATCGATCCCAACCATCAGTAACTACGACTGTCCACCTGTCTAACCGTCTATCGGCAAAGTTGTGCAAGAATTATTGGTACTAGTGCGAAGAACCTTTCGTAGGCCGGATTGAAGAACATATATCCGTGCGTTAAAGGAGTCTTCCCGTGCGCCTGTCCACCCTTCTTCGATTGCTACTTCTGTTGCTCTCTGGGGCAATCATCGCGGTTGCGCAATCCCCCAATGGCACAATCAGCGGCATTGTGCTGGATATTTCCAGCAGGGCCATCAGCGGCGCAGACATTCAACTTGTGAACGATGCAACAGGTGTGAAATACCCCGGTGCGACCAATAATGAAGGCATCTATGCGGTCCGCAATCTTCCCCCAGGTGCCTACCGCCTCCAGGTATCGAAGATTGGATTCAAGACTCTGATCAAGCCCGACATCGTGCTGAATACGCAGGATGCGCTTGCCATTAACTTCACACTGCCGGTTGGCGCGGCATCGGAAACGATCACAGTTGAAGCGGGCGCTCCGCTGGTGAATACCGAGTCCGGCGCCGTAGGCACAGTCATCGACCACGACCTCATTGAGAACCTCCCTCTGAATGGCCGGAGCTTTAACTCACTCCTGCAGTTGACCCCAGGTGTCACGATTGCCCCGTCCGGCTCCAGCAACCAAGGCCAGTTCAGCATTTCTGGCCAGCGAACCAGTTCCAACAATTTTCTCGTCGATGGTGTCTCCGCAAACTTCGGAGTCGCTGCGACGTTTGGGTTGGGAACCTCCGGCACTGGCTCCGCTCAGGCATTCAGCGCTCTTGGCGGAACAAGCAGCTTGGTGTCTGTCGAGGCATTGCAGGAGTTTCGTATAGAGACCTCATCGTTCGCTCCCGAGTTTGGCCGTTCCGCCGGTGGTCAAGTGCTCCTCACAACCCGCTCGGGCACGAACGCTCTCCATGGCGGAGTCTATGAATACTTCCGCAACGATGTCTTGGACGCGAATGATTGGTTCGCCAATCATGCGAACCAGCCGCGTGCTGCGGAGCGCCACAATGATTTCGGTGCATTCCTGGGCGGCCCAATTCTTCGTGACAAGACTTTCTTCTTTGCCTCCTATGAAGGTGTTCGCCTGCGGCAACCAAATACAACGATTGTGCAGGTTCCGTCCGCATACGCGCGGTCAATTGCATCATCCGCGTTGGCTCCATTCCTGAACGCCTATCCGCTACCGGATAACAAAACGATCGTCCCTGGGATCTACACCGGAAGTTTTACGGGCAACTATTCCAATCCATCGACGCTCAACGCCGGGAGCATTCGGCTCGACCACAACTTCACAGACCGCGTCTCGACATTTGCTCGCTATAACGAAGCGCCTTCGGACAATGCAAGCCGCAACAATGCTTTGAGCGAAATGGACACGACCTCCATCAACACGAGGACCGTCACAGTTGGCGCAACCTTCACTCCGAGTCCCCGCATGTCGAATGCATTTCGTGCGAATTACTCGCTACAGAGATCTACCTATCTATTGACGCTGGACTCATTCGGCGGCGCGGCTCCTCCATCTGCAGCGCTCCTCGGACCCGGTCTCGGCAGTGCTTCGCAAAATACACTGCTTCAGTTCTATACGAGTGATACGGCGTTCTATGCGACCGGGCCTTCCGCAAAAAACCGGAATGTTCAATGGAACCCGGCTGACGATTTCTCGATAACGCTCGGTCAACATATGGTCAAGGTGGGAGTGGACTACCGGCAAACCCATCTCGACCTGCACCCCTTCCAGGATTCCATCGAGTACATTGCCAATTCTGTCTCCGGACTGCTCTCCACCGGCCAAGCGACTATTTACACATCCGCGGCCCGTCCTTCCAGTTTCCTCACCCGAGCAACCGGCTTATACGCCCAGGACACATGGAAAATGACGCCGAGATTCACCCTGACGTATGGCCTCCGGTGGGAGATCAATCCAGCCCCCGAAGCTGCGAACGGAACGCGGCTGGCAGCCCTGAGCACGCTTTCCGACCTATCCGCACTCACTATCGCCCCGACAGGCACACCGCTCTGGAAAACCGGCTACCGCAACTTCGGGCCGAGAGTTGGAGCAGCCTACAGTCTCACGCCCAAAGGGGATCTGGTTGTTCGCGCAGGCTGGGGCATTTTCTACGATTCGGCGTCGGACGCAGTCGGCATGCTTGGTGCCAGCTTCCCCAATACTGCGATCAATTGCTGCTCCACAGTTAGCCTTCCCCTGAGCGATGTCAGTCCATACCTGGCATCCCTTTCCTCACAGCCGCCATATCCAAGCGGACTGCGAGCATATAGCCCCGGCGTGACACTTCCTCGCTCCTATCAGTGGAACTTTGCGGTTGAAAAATCATTCGCGGGATCTCAGGCGCTCTCTCTCACTTATGTCGGTCAGGCTGGCCGGAATATCTTGAAGCAGGTAGGAATTCTCCAACCCAATGCGAGCTTCTCAGGAGTTCTGCTGCTCACGGAGAATGCCGCAAAATCCAATTATCACGCGCTGCAGGTGCAGTACCGGAAACCCATGTCCAGTCGCATTCAGCTGCTGCTGAACTATAGCTGGGCACATACTCTGGACAATGCTTCCAACGACACGCTTACTACGGTGTCTCCAACTGTGGTCCTGGCCGCGAATGACTATGCTTCATCGAGCTTTGACGTCCGGCACAGTTTCTCGGGAGCAGTCATCTATGCTGTTCCTAATCTCCGCGGCCGCAATGTGCTTGCTCTTCTCGCGAGAGATTGGTCCCTCAACGGAATGATTGTTGCCCGAAGCGGCTTTCCGCTTAACGCCAGCGTCTTGACCAGTACCATTGCCGGAGCTTATCCCCGCCCTGACCGTGTATCGGGCCAGCCAGTTTGGATTTCTGATTCGAGCGCCGGAGGTGGCAAGAGGTTGAATCCGGCGGCTTTCTCGACTCCTTCCAGCGGCCAGCAAGGCACAGAACCGCGCAATGACATCCCCGGATTTGGTCTGACTCAGGTTGATGTTTCGCTGGTCCGAAAGATTGCCATTCGGGATCGCGTCAATGTGCAGTTCAGAACCGACGCCTTCAATATCCTGAATCATCCGAACTTCCAAAACCCATACGCGTACGTGGGTATCGGGAACACTTATTTGCAATCGACCTCAATGCTGAACAAAGGACTTGGTGGGCTCAATCCACTGTTCCAGCAGGGCGGTCCGAGATCATTGCAACTGTCGTTCCGCGTCAGTTTCTGATCCATCCACACAGAAGCGAACCCATAGCTCATCCTCGGGAGGAATGTCTCTGTGTACTCAGGTAGCCCGTTCTGCGTCTTTATGCGGTCCCTAGTTTGGCTTACGCTTTCCGTGTGTCTCTGTCACGCTCAAGAGCCACTATCCCCCAAGAGAATCACCGTGGCAGACGTGATTCAGATGACCCGCTGGGCCGACGATGGATACTTCCACGGCGGCCCAGGACTCCAGCCAGTTGCTGTGTTTTCACCCGACCGGAAACACTTCGCGATTGTCGTGAAGAAAGGAAACATAGCGCAGAATACCAACGACTATTCACTGCTGCTCTACGAGACACAAAGTGCCTTGAGCCATCCTGAGCCGCAAGTCCTTCTGACGATGGCTTCGGCCTCCAATGGTGAGGGAATCAAATCCCCCCACTGGCTCTCAGATAATCGCACCATGGCTTTTGTCGGGGAAGACCGGGAGAATCTTGCTTCCGTCTTTGCCATCGATATCGCCACGAAGCGGATCACGAAATTGACCAATCATCCGACGGCAATCATCGCCTTCGATATCACCGGTGACGGCAATACGCTCATCTACGAAGCCTTTGAGTCTCTCCGGAAGACACTGAACACAGAAGAGACACGAAGGCATGGCATCCTGATCACGACGCAGTATCCCTCGGAGTTATTGACCAACGATATTGCCCGCGATGGTGAAAGTGGAACAGGCCTGGAACTCTTTGTGAAATCAGGTCACGAGCCCGCTGCGAAGATTCCGGCCAAAGGCGTTCTCGCGCAGTATCTTCCCCTCTCGCTTTCGCCCGATGGTCAATACGCAGTATTGCCCGTGTACGCCAGCGAGATTCCGGAACGATGGGCGGAATACGACAATAGCAGCCTTCACCCGTACATCGTCGAGCACCGGAGGCCGGGGCAGAAGTCGAACATTCAGGAATACATGCTGGTCAACCTGGGTTCTCACACGATGCGGCCACTCGTAGATGCGCCGAAGAATTGGCGCAATCAAGCGATCAGTTGGCTGCCGGATAGTGCATCTGTCGTAGTGGCCGACACCTATCTTTCATTGGACGAAACGGCGAAAACATCCGAAGGGCAAATGCGCCGCAAGAACACATTCATTGCTGAGATCGAAATGCCCAGTTGTATTGTGCGGAAGATTAGCAACGAGAACCTTCTGATCGACCGTTGGGAGGCCGCAACCAGGGAACTCTACTTAAAGCAGGATAACCCTTCGTCATCTGGACAGACCGTGCAGGCTTATCAGAAGAAAGGAGAACGCTGGGAAAAAGTCGCCTCAACACACGAAGCGGTATCCCTCGGGGCATTGCAAGTCACCTTGGAAGAAGATCTGAACACTCCGCCCAAGGTGTACGCCTACGATTTGCAAACTCGCCAGAAAGCACTGCTTCTGGATCTGAATCCCCAGCTTTCGAGCTTCACGTTAGGCAGAGTCGAAGAGGTGAAATGGCTCGCTTCCGATGGGCATGAAGTTTATGGTGGCCTCTATCTTCCGCCGGGTTACAAGAGTGGCATTCGCTACCCGCTCGTGATTCAGACGCACGGGTTCGACAATACACGGTTCTGGATTGATGGCCCATGGACGAGTGCGTTTGCAGCCCAACCACTTGCGGCCCAGGACATTGTTGTTCTGCAAATCGGCGGCTCCACAGAGTCGGGTGCCGATGGACGCAATGGAAACAGCCCGCGCGAAGCTCCGCGCCAGATGGCAGCGTATGAAGGAGCAATCGACTACCTAGACCGGAGAGGGCTTATCGACAGGTCAAAGGTTGGCATCATCGGGTTCAGCCGCACGGTATTTCACACTGAATATACCCTGACGCATTCGAAGTACCCGATAGCAGCGGTAGATCTCGCCGATGGTTTCGACGGGGGATATATTAACTATCTCCTGTTTCCCGCGACCGATTACGTGAAGGTGAATGGTGGACCTCCGATTGGAGAGACCGCGGCGCTGTGGTTCGAAAGTTCTCCCGGATTTCTGGTCGACAAAGTTAAGACTCCGGTACGCATGGAGTACTATGGTTTTGCGGGCGCACTGGGAGCCTGGCAGTGGTATTCCGGATTATCGCAGCTAGACAAACCAGTCGAGTTCGTTTGGATTCCGTTTGGCACACATCTTCTCAAGAAACCCTGGGATCGCCTCGTCTCTCAACAAGGCAGCGTCGATTGGTTTACCTTCTGGCTGAAAAGCGAAATTGATCCCGACCCCACGAAGCGGGAACAATTTCAACGCTGGGCAAAATTCCACGGAGTCCGTGAGGGGTCAAATGGCCCGCAAAGATAATAGGTCTCAGAGTCGAAGTCTGCGATGCGAGAGTGGAGTGCGATCGCTTTTGGGCCGGTAGCTTCCTGTTCGCCGTTCTTAGTTGGACTCTAAATTCTAAATAGCGCGGTTGCACAAGCGTCCTTGATGTTTGCAAGACCCGGGGGCGTTTGATCGGCATAGGGGCAGCGGTTGCCCGCTGACCCCTGCCACACCACCGTGCGTACGGGTCCGTACACGGCGGTTCGAGAAGTTACGCCGTTAATCCTCGACCAGCGAAGGAAGCCCGAGCGATTTGAAGTAGGCATTGGAAAGCCCAACAGGAATGGCTTTCGCCTTTGCGAGGTACCAAGGGCCGAGTCCGCTGCCAGCTGTATTACTTGCCAACCGCGGGCGCACCCCCAGTTCGATCAGTGCCGCGCGGCGGCGGCGCGGTGTTTTTCCACTGCCGCCACATTGCTGCCCTGAGCCGCAACCGGACCCAGCGAGTAAGCGCCACCAGCACTTCAGGTGTTTCGCAGAAACCAAAATAGCCTCGCCAACCCCGCATATACGGAGCCAACTCCTCTATTGTTGTCTTCATGCTGACGCCCTTTGCCCGAATCGTAATCTCCCGGATTCGTCGCTTAAAGCGATCTAGTGCCTTCGGCGCGATGACGCGCTTGGCCTCCGGACCGGCAGTAAAGCTGAACCCGAGAAACTTGCGTTCCTGCGGTCGCGCCACCGCGCTCTTCTTTTCGTTCACCTTGAGTTTGAGCACGTGAGTGATGAATCGCGTAACGCTATCCATCACCCGTTGACCCGCCCATTCGCTGCGAACATAGATATTGCAATCGTCCGCATACCGAACAAAGCGATGTCCCCGTCGCTCTAGCTCTCGGTCGAGTTCGTCGAGCACGAGATTGCTTAACAGGGGCGAAAGTGGACCTCCTTGAGGAGTTCCCTCTACGCTCGGACTGACTAACCCATTTTCCATCACCCCAGCATTTAGGAATGCCCGGATGAGTTTCAACAGCCGCTTGTCTTCGACGCGTTTTGCGATCTGACCCATCAGTTTGTCGTGATTGACTCGATCGAAAAACTGCTCCAAGTCGAGATCAACGCACCAGCCGTGGCCTTCGGCGATATACTGCTGCGCCTGTGCCACCGCTTGATGGGCCGACCGTTCCGGTCGGAACCCGTAGCTGTGATCGGAAAACGTCTGGTCCCACTGCCTCTGCAGAACCTGCATCACCGCCTGCTGAATCAATCGATCCAGCACACAAGGAATGCCGAGCTTTCGCACTCCTCCGTCCGGCTTGGGGATTTCTACCCGCCTTACCGGCTTCGGTTCGTAGGTTCCGTTTAGCAATCGTTCCCGGATGGCTAGCCAATGCTGCTTCAGATAGTCAGCGATTGCACCGACAGTCATCCTGTCGATGCCCGCACTACCTTTATTGGCCTTCACACGCCGCAATGCTTCTCTCATGTTTTCTCGCTCACATACTTCCTCCATCAATCGATTCGTGCTGGCTGGGCTTTTGGGGGCATGCACCGTCGGAAGCGATTCAGCCTCTTCTTTTCCCGCTTCGCAGGTTTCACCCACTGGCGTGAGAGAGAAGTTCAGTTCGGTCTGAATGTTCTGCTGCTTGTCGCTCCTGAGATTCATGTCCTACTCGCCTCTCTTCTCGTTCGGGCCTTCAACCATCGTTTCCGGCTCGGCCTATCTGTTGACTCCGCCTTTCGGCATTGGAGTGCCTCACTAGCCTTGCCGACGACATGGCCTACTATGCCCTCTGCTGACTTCTGCTCTGCGGTCAGGTTCCCTTTCGACAACCTCAGTCGCCATCGCGACACAGAGCAGATCTCCTGGGGTAAGCTCAACCGTCTTCCGTGCACAGCCGCCGAATCTACGCTTCGCATCTTTGATGGATATGGACTTCGCAGTAAGTTGCCCGCTCGTCCGACGCTAACGCCTTGTATCCGGTTCTTGTCCATCGACTCGCACTTTTGATCCATGCTTCTTTCAGACCCCGCCTCGCGACGGTAGCCCTTGCATCATCACTAGCCCTTCACCTCCATCAGGTTGGGCGGAGGACTTTCACCTCCAAACTGTTGAGCATGCCCAGCACACAACGAAGCCGCTGGCGCGGCGGACGCTATCGCGTGAGTGTCCCGCGGCTTTAGTGCCCATGTAAGGTGTGTCACAAGGAGGCTCCTGTGACCCATCTTCGGCAGATCATGCTGGATGAACTTCAGCGTCGTGACTACTCCCAGAGCACCGTGCGTGCGTATATCCACGCCATAGAAGATTTCTCGAAGTATTTCCACCGCCCACCAGACCGTTTGGGACCGGATCACATCCGGCGGTACCAGGCTCATCTGTTTCGTGACCGCAAGCTCCTAGCGGCAACCATCGGATGCCGTGTTGCGGCTCTGCGGTTTTTCTTCGTCAAGACACTGCGGCGACCGTATCTTCCGGATCACATTCCATTTCCCAAGCGCCCGAGACAACTGCCCACAGTGCTGAGCCCGGAAGAGGTCGAGCGGCTGATTGATTCCGCCGAGAACCTAATGCGTCGCACCATGGTGATGACGCTGTATTCGACAGGTGTGCGCTGCGCGGAACTGTGCCATCTCAAGGTCTCCGATATCGACAGCGACAGGATGGTGATTCATGTGCGAAAGGGCAAGGGAGGCCGCGACCGCGACGTTCTGCTGAGTTCGAAGCTGCTGGAGACTCTGCGCGAGTATTGGCGCTGGATGAAGCCCAGAACCTACCTATTTCCAGGGACGGTGAAGAACTGGCGGGCAGATGTTCCCATTACACCGAAGGTCGTCTGGAAGGCCGTGAACGAGGCCGGCAAACGCGCAGGCATCACGAAGCGTGTTTATCCTCACGTGCTTCGTCACAGCTTCGATGCCATCGTCCGCTGCCGCACTGCGGCTTTGGGCGGTCATCGCGATCAGTGCATTCGCTGCGGACATAACTCATGTCGCAACCGGCATTGCCCCAAGTGCCAGGGGAACGCACGCTCAAAGTGGCTGGCCGCGCGGGAGGCTGAGTTGCTACCCGTGCCTTACTTCCACATCGTCTTCACCCTGCCCCATGAACTCTCCGCTCTTGTGCTCCAGAACAAGCGGTTGCTCTACGATCTGCTGTTCCGCGCCAGCGCTGCGACAATGCTCGAACTCGCCCGCGACCCAAAGCATCTGGGCGCAGACATCGGACTGCTCAGCGTACTCCATACCTGGGGACAGAACCTCCAGCATCATCCCCATGTGCACTGCGTCGTTCCCGCTGGCGGAATCGCCCCTGATGGTGACTGGGTGGCTTCATCGGAGCGCTTCTTCCTGCCTATCGGTGCAATCAACCGCGTCTTCCGCGGCAAGTTCGCTGCCGGACTCAAACAGCTCTTTCAACAAGACAAGCTCCACTTCCTGGGCTCGCTACAGGACCTTGCCAGGCCCGAGTGCTTCCACCGCTTCCTTCGACAGCTCTTCCGTAATAACTGGGTGGTTTACGCCAAGCCGCCCTTCGGCGGTGCGAAGCATGTTCTCCACTACCTAGCCCGCTACACTCACCGCGTCGCCGTCTCCAACCATCGCCTCGTTGCCTTCAAGGATGATCGTGTCTCCTTCTGATGGAGGGATTATGCGCACGGCAGCAAGCAGAAAGTCATGACCATTTCCGCAGATGAGTTTCTGCGCCGCTTCCTCATCCACGTTCTACCCAAAGGTCTGGTCCGCATCCGCCACTTTGGATTCTTCGCTAACCGCAGACGCACCGTAATGCTCACGCGTTGCCGCTCACTACTTGGCGTGGCATGCTGCGCAACAGAGTCGCCTACAACTACGCACCTACGTTGTCCTGCCTGCGACGGCCCAATGATCGTCGTCGAGCGGATGACTACCTGCCAGTTGTACTTCCGCTTAAGCCCGACGCGGTCTGATCGACAGAGGTGCAGCGTTGACAGTTCCTGAGATCTCCATGGCCCACTTCACTTCGATTAATGTTGCCTTTAGGTGTGTCCACGCACGCCATAACCTCGTGTGCTTATTCGCCTCCATCGGCTCGCAGATCCTGCCCTCGTGGACACCCGGCAGGACCCCACTTCATCGTACAAATGCAGCCCAAGGGCTTTCTCGGACCCGCTTCGTTCCTATAACGCCGAGCTACAACCAACAAAGCCAAATCGAAATCCCATAGCTCTGACCGCGTCCGCCGCAAACGCCAGCGGCTCCGTTCAAACGCCCCTATCGAAACTGCCCCGGCGGCAAGCCGTCCAGACAACTCCGCCTCATCTCGCCGGGTCAGCCCCGATAGGGTTCTAACGTTTAGCGGTACCGACTCCAAGGTTAAAGCCCATGACTTCCGGGTTGCCCGTGATCCGCGCGGAATCTGGCTCCCCACACTGGACGAATTTAGAGCTCTTGCTGCCTAAATCCAGTGTCGCTCGAATCCCAGCAACTTCCTGCCGCAGATGCCATAGCTTACACTCTAACTACATGCTCAACCGGGGCTATGCCTACACCACAATCATCAGCAGCAAATACCATGGACAAACCCTGCTCTCCCACTTGGCAAGCCTTTACCCCCACTCAACCCCACAAACCTGGCAACAAAACCTGAACAACGGCGAAGTCACCCTCAACGGCGTCACCGCCACCGGAAGCGAATCGGTCACTTTAGGCCAAACCCTTGTCTGGAACCGTCCACCCTGGATCGAACCAGACTCCCCTCAGCACTTCGAAGTCCTGTTTAATGACCCCCATCTGTTGGCCGTCAACAAACCCAGCGGGCTGCCCACCCTCCCCGGCGGCGGCTTCATGGAAAACACCCTCCTGCGCTTGGTGCAAAAGCAAACCCCCAACGCAAACCCTGTCCACCGGTTGGGCCGAGCCACCACCGGCATCGTCCTCTTCGCCAAAACACCGCAGGCGGCCTCTAATCTATTCGCAAACTGGAACACACCCAGAATTCAAAAAATCTACCGGGCGCTGGCTCAAAACATTGCACAGCACGACGCCTACGAAATCCTCACACC